>OBZQ01000025.1_pt1 | contig 157149 bp, 137 predicted proteins | sample 1495531 | NCBI WGS metagenome assembly OBZQ01 (sample SAMEA2580237, study PRJEB22360) | human gut metagenome | biome: human gut; feature: human-associated habitat; material: faeces | place: Denmark | collected 2008/2010
CGGAAAGCCGTGTGAGGGAGAACCTCATGCACGGTTTGATGAGGGGCGGATGAAATTTTCATCCGCCTACTCTACATATTCAAGATATTAGCAAGGCATAGAAACCATATTTAGTTCCGAACGGGAAATCCGTAATTGAACAAGGAGCGAATCATATGGTAAAGAAAACAGAAAATATGGCATTAGAAGAAACTAGATCTGTATTACATGATTTAGAAATTCAAAAGAAATCTATCAAAAAGCAATTAGAGTGTGGTATTATTAATTCTGTCGACGCCTCTCAAGAAGAGGAGAACATCATGACAAAAGAAAGGAAACTCAAGAAACAGTTAGTATCTGCTGTCCATGTCACCAAAGACGGGCAGCCTCGAAAAATTGAATATAAGGATAGCAAAGGACTCTATATGACAATCTTGCCAGATAAAAAGAAGATTTATGGCAAAACGGAAGAGATACTTATTGACAAGTTGTTTGATTACTACGGGTTGGCAATTAGTGATGTGAGTATTGCTGGGGTTTTTGAATTAGCGCTTGCTGAAAAGCAGACTACTCAGAATGTGAATCCGGAAACTATTAAAAGAGATAGGCAAACATTTAATCGGTTTATCATATCTGCTTTTGGCGCACGAGACATTCGAGAAATTTCAAAAGTAGAGCTTCGAGCATATACGCAAGAAATGGTTCAAAGAATTCATCCGATAGAAACAGCATTTAAGGCATATAAAGGTATTTTAAATCTTATATTTGCTTATGCAATGGAGTACGGGATTATTAAAGAAAATCCTGTTCCGTTTGTCAAGAATGCTGTTTATCTAAAAGGATGTGAGCGCACGAAGGCAAAAGCGGAGAACAAAATTCTGTCAAAGGAAGAAATCGATTTGGTAACCAAAACTGTTCGCAGTCGAATGACACAGAATCGATACCATGGTTATTTTATTTTGGGATATGCAATTTTACTTTCCGTTGAAACTGGAATGCGTGTAGGTGAACTCTGCGCACTGAAATGGGATGACGTAAAAGCGGATGCAATACATATCCATGCGCAACAGTTAATGTATAAGGAAAACGGGCGTAATTATTATTATGTTGATTGGACTAAGGATGAAAAGGGATTTAGCCAAGGTGGAAGAAGATTTCCGATTACAATTGAAATCAGGAATCTTCTCTCAGAGATAAAATCTGTACAGGATTCCTTGGGGATTGAATCAGAATATGTATTTTGTAATCGGGAAGGGCGATGGATTTACACAAAAGCATATTCAGATTGTTTACGGGCATTATGTAGAAGTTTGGGATTTCAGGTGACTAACAATCATGCATTTCGTATGTCGCTGAACAGCAATGTATTTATTCCGCTTGGTATTCCGGTTACTGAAAGAGCACGATTATTGGGACACTCAGTTGAGACGAATGAAAAATATTATAGCTATGCTCGAAAGAACTCGATGCAAGATATATGTGCACTTTTGAATGGACAAGCAGTATAGGTCTCACCTAGGTCTCACCCAAAATAGCATCAATTCAAACATAAAGGAAGCCTTGAGACCGCTATTCTCAAGGCTTCCGAGTAAATGTACCAATGCAGGAGATGGGACTTGAACCCACACGCTGTTGCCAGCGTCAGATTTTGAGTCTGATGCGTCTGCCATTCCGCCACTCCTGCGTCTTATGAACTTCTTGAACAAAATCGCTCAAGCAAGAAATATCTTATCATACTCAAAGACAGATTGCAAGAAAATTTTTTGCTTCTGGAAAATTATTTTACACATATTTTAATAAGAAAAAACATATTGTGAAAAATGATGATTTTCAGGTTTTTTTGTTGACGAAAGTTATCATATATGATAACTTATTAACATGTGAAAAAAGAATTGCAGCTATAAAAACAATGAACGAATGAGCACAGAATCGTTTACTACAAATAAGAAAGAGCGAATGCAGGAGGGCGTCAGTTTGGCTCAGGGAGAAAAAAAACATCTTGCAGGTCAACAGCTTACCCCTCGGTATGAAGTGGTCCAGCAGTTGAAGGATGCAAGAAAAGCGCAGGATATGACACAGGAAGTGTTAGCGGAACGTGTGGGAACGAAAAAGTCTAATATTTCCAGATTTGAGAGCGGCAAATATAATCCAAGCCTTGATTTCCTGATCAAGGTGGCAGGAAGTCTTGGAAAACAGGTACAGATCAGGATTAAGTGAAGAAGGAGTTTTATGTTATGGGCAGAAGTGTGACATTAGGAAATGGCAGAGACATTGACAGAGATATCGAATTATGCAGAACAACGAATGAGAAGACCAGTGAGCAGACGATCCATGTTCTGATGGAGAATCATATTCCGTTTACCAAGAGCTGGATCAATATTCCTTTTTTTCTTCGCAGGAAATTTCATGGTGCAAGTCAGATCTGTGTGATCAACACCAATCGTAATCGTTACAGTCAGGCAAGAACCGCCATCGACCAGATGGATATCCACTTCAAAAAGCGTCTTGTCGTAAGCAATTATTAATGAAAAGTCCCTGGTTTCCAGAGTGATTCAGGAAACCGGGGACTTTCCATTAATAATTCAGCTCACGCAGGTTTTCCTCAAACTGTTTTTGGAGCAGCTTTCTGGAGTAGCACGCAGCTACAAAAGAGGAAAGGGCGAGATTGTATACATTGGTGTATTGTACATAATGCCATTTCAGGTTTTCTTTCCAGTTGGTGAGCGTGATCGTCTTGTCCTCATCGAGATGGTAATCGTAGAGGTTGTTGCGAAGCTCATAAGCGGCTGCATAGGAGAGGATATGCTTCATCAGAACAGCAGCGTCAGCCGGAACCGGGAGATCTTTCATATCGATCGCGCCGCTGCGGTAAATGGCTGCAAAACGTCCGGCAGGGTGTTTTAACTGGAATAAACCATCTAACGTAAAGTTTTCAAGATCCGTATCAAAAGATTGCAGGGTTGCCAGCACCAGAGTATCGGTCATTTCCTGAAAAGCAGGGTTGGCAGAACAGTTCTTTGTTTCAAAATATTCATCCATAAAATCGTAGAGAATAAAATCTTCGCACGTAAAATGCAGATCTTCCATATAGGCGGCCGCAAATTTTGGAAGCAATGCGATCAGTGTACTATAGTGGATAGAACAGATGGCAAGGGCAGCATAAAACTGTACTTCTGTCTGCAATAAAAGTTCCAGATCCACATCCACATTTGAAAAATCCACGGAAGAAATCTCAGGGCATGCCTCTTTGAAAATGCGGTTTAAGATCGCAAGACCAAAACCGGATTTGTCGTCAATGATGGCGATGGCGTAGCATAAAAGAACCGGATCAAAAGAATTCTCGGAAAAAGAAGGAGAAAAATAAAAATCCTGATCCAGAAAACGGTAAATATCAGAGAGATTGTCCATAGAGAGCGGACACTCTAACGTATCCCTTAATTCTGTTATAACAGCCGGATTTTCCTTTGCCGCAAAAGTGAGAAAACGATACACAACATAAGTCTGAAAACGATCCATGTTTTCTTCCGGACCATTTTCTAAATATTCTATCAGAAATTCAGTTGGGAAAAACTGATCAAAAAATTCATCCATAATCATAACCTACCTTTCGTTGTTTCCGTTCACATGCCCATGAGGTACGAGCAGTGAAGTATGTTTTAGTGATGAAAACACAATATAATATTTTTATAAATAAAGCAATAGGGCTTTTATTTTTGGAGAAAAAGACTTATTATGGATAATGAACTGATTTTTAGGAGAAAAAGGAGAGAGATTATGTTGAGAGCAGCAGATTACCGTGAGCGTGCAAGAGCATCTTTGAGTGGAAACTGGGGAATGGCAGTTCTTGTTTGTTTTGTAGGAGCATTGCTTGGAGGAATCCAGTCCGTTATACCTGTTACCGCAAATTATCAATATGGGGAGGGAATGAGCGTACAGATTTTTGGGATAAATATGAGCCTGAATCAGCTTCCGGCAGAAATGCTCGGAATCCTGGCTGTCATGATGAGCATTTTAAGCATTTATGCACTGGCACAGTTTGTGATCGGTGGTGTAGTGGAACTTGGTATGTGTGCTTATTTTTCCAAACGTGCATTGGGCGAGAATGCGGACATTAAGGATGAGTTTGCTTATTTCCAGTATTTCGGAAAGGCACTAGGGCTTCGTATTGTAACTTCTATTTTTATTTTCTTATGGACGATGTTATTTATCATACCGGGACTCATCGCTACCTATCGTTATGCAATGGCACCATACATCATGGCAGAACATCCGGAAATGGGGATCATGGAGGCGATTGAGGCATCCAAACAGATGATGGATGGCAATAAATGGTCGCTGTTTTGTCTAGATTTCAGTTTTATCGGCTGGATGATTTTAAGTGCATGTACATTTGGAATCGGAGATCTATTCTTAAATCCATATACCCATATGGCAACGGCTCATTTTTATCTGAATTTAAGCAGAGGTTCTTCCGGAAACTTCAATTCGGATGGAATGATGTAAAAGGGAAAAATCTGTCACTGAATTCTTATAAAAATGTGAAAAATCTGCGAATGGATTTCAATTGAAAAAGAGATGTGCTAAAATGTACCGTGTTGTGGTCACGGAAAAACATTTTGGCACATTTTTTTTGCAGAATTTCGTGGCAGAAGATGAATTAGAAAAGTTGGAAGTAATAAAATGAAACAGATGAAATATAAAAAACAGATACAGCTCATTGCAGCAATCGTTACACTGATCGTATTCCCGGTGATCACGTTTTATCTCATGGAAGCCTACACACACAATCCATTCGAAGAGGTAAGACCGTGGGCGCAGTTTTTCAATATTTTGCTCTTTGAGCTTTTGGCGTGGATCTTTGTCAGTGTGACCGGAAAGATACAAAGCGGGCTTCGGATCGAGCTGGTAACCGCGATGATTTATGGAATCGCAAATGCTTATGTGGTCCGTTTCCGGACCAATCCGATCGTGCCGTGGGATATTTTTTCCTGGAAGACGGCGGCAAGTGTGGCATCTAATTATGATTTTAAACCGGATATTCGAATGATCGTGGTGACGCTTGCGTTTCTTGGAATGATCGTTTTACTGCAGTTTGTAAAAACCGGAATGCCGAAGTTTCAATTATGGAAGCGGCTGATTCCGGCGGGAGCATGCTGCATCGTGTTGGTTTTGTTTGTCAATCTGCTACAGGATGAAGATTTTCAGACCGGACACAGATTGTATCCATTTTTATTTACTCCGGCATTTATGACGCAGGTAAATGGAGTGGCAGTGACGTTTGCAATGGATCTCGCATATATGACTGTAGAAAAACCGGCAGGTTATGACGCTGTAAAAGAGCAGGAGCTGCTGGAAAGTTATGCAGGGCAGGAAGATGACACAGACAGCAGTGAAAAGAAAGAGGAACTGCCCAATATCATTGTTGTGATGAATGAGTCTTTTTCGGATCTGAATGTGCTGGGAGATTTTACAACAAATGAAGATTATATGCCGTATCTGCACAGTTTACAGAACGGGGCGGAAAATACGGTGACAGGTTATCTGAATGTGTCTGTGTGCGGAGGAAATACCGCAAATACAGAGTTTGAGTTCCTGACGGGAAACAGTATGGCGTTTCTGCCACAGGGAAGTATTCCGTATCAGCAGTACATCACGAAAGAACTTCCGGCGCTCCCGGCGTATCTGGCATCTTTGGGCTATGAGACGGTGGCAACCCATCCTTATTATGCGGATGGCTGGGACAGGGATAAGGTATATCCATTGCTTGGCTTTTCAGAGAGTATTTTTAAAGATCAGTACTGGGGAGCAGGTTATGTGCGCAAGTACGTCAGTGATAATAGCTGTGTGGATAAGATCATTGAATTATATGAGAAAAAAGAAGAGGGAACACCTTTATTCGTTTTCAATGTGACGATGCAAAATCACGGTGGATACTCGGATACTTATGATAATTTTACCCCGGATATCACAGTGGAGGGTGTGGAAAGTACACCTTTGAGCCAGTATTTATCGCTTGTCAGACTTTCGGATCAGGCACTGGAAAAACTGATTTCCTATTTTGAGGAGGCAGACGAAAAGACAATTGTAGTATTCTTTGGGGATCATCAGCCAAATGACACGGTGGCAGCGCCGATTTTGAATCTGAATGGTATGACGACAAAGACACTGACAGAGGATCAGTTGAAACTGCGGTATGAAGTGCCATATGTGATCTGGGCGAATTATGACATTGATGCAGAGAGCGGAAAAGATACAAGTGCAAATTATCTTGCGGCGGACGTATTACACTATGCAGGAATTTCTGAGAATGCATATGGTTCTTATCTGTTGGAATTACAACGGAATTATCCAGTTATCTCTGCAATGCGTGTGCTCACGAAAGATGGTCTGGATACAAATTCATCCAGCTTAAAACAGGAATTGAAAGATTACCAGAGTCTGCAGTATTATCAGCTATTTGACTGGAAAAAAGAGTGAGTGTGCAGACAGATCGCTCATCAGGAAAGAAATGAAGGAAAGAAAACAGGAGTTTGTAAGAATGAATCAGACACAAATCAATGAGACAAAATCGAAAAAGTGGTGTAAACGGCTGCCACTGCTTGCCGCCTTTCTGATACCTCTTCTGATCTCGGTGATCATTTGTATCGATCATGAAGTGTATCCATTTGGGGAGCGTTGTCTGTTACAGGTGGATATGTATCATCAATATTGTCCTTTTTTTACAGAGTTTGTGGATAAATTAAGAAGCGGCGAAAGCCTCATGTACTCGTGGACAATCGGGCTTGGTGCGGATTTTGTGTCACTGTTTGCCTATTATCTGGCAAGCCCTTTGAACTGGTTTATTTTGCTGTGCCCGAAGGGATACGTGATTGAATTCATGTCAATCCTTATGATTCTTCGTATCTCGCTCTGTGGACTGACATTTGCATATTATCTGAAAAAGCACTTTCACACAAATCACCCGGCAATCGTGGTATTTGGAACGGCGTATGCACTGTCTGCGTTTATGGCAGCTTATGCCTGGAATGTGATGTGGACAGATTGTCTGGTGCTTGCGCCGCTCATTATCCTCGGTGTGGAACAGCTTGTAAAAGAGAAAAAGGCTGCATTGTATTATGTGACACTGGCCACAGCCATTTTGTCCAATTATTACATTTCGATTATGATCTGCATTTTTCTTGTGCTCTATTTTCTGATCCTTTTATTGGAGCAGAGGGAAGGAAAAATCGGGGCATGTGTACGGTTTGCATGGTATTCCCTTCTGGCGGGTGGAACAGGTGCAGTGTTGCTGATCCCGGAAGCGATTATTTTAGGGGAGAGCGGCTCGCAGGGGATTTCTTTTCCAAGTGCGGTGGAATGGTATTTTAATCTGATCGCAGAACTGGGAAGGCAATGTATTTTTGTAGAAACGTATACAGGACGTGACCACTGGCCAAACATTTATACTGGCGTGTTTACATTGTTTTTGATCCTGTTATATCTGACGAACCGCGGGATCAGCTGGAAAAAGAAACTGCCGCGCGTATTACTGCTTGCGTTTATGGCATTAAGCTTTGCCAATAATATGCTGGATTTTATCTGGCATGGATTACATTTCCCGGATTCGCTGCCGGGCAGACAGAGCTTTTTATACAGTTTTTTATTGTTAGTATTGTGTTTTGAGACATTTTTGCATCTGAAAGAAAACCGCTGGTATCACGTGCTTGTGGCACTGGTCTTGGATGGGGCATTCCTGTATGCAGCGTACCGCTGGTCTGACAGCGAACTGATCGGAAGCGACAGTTTCTTTACGACGGCAGTGTTTATCGTTGTGTACGCGGTGCTGCTTCTGGTGTGGTATGGAGGAACTGCAAAAGTCAGAGATTATGTTTTTTTGATTACGTCAATTGTAGTGATTACAGAGTTGACGATCAACTTTGATATGACAGGTCTGGATACGGTGAGCAGAACTTCTTATGTGAAAGACTGGAAGGATTATGAAAACGTTTTAGAGCAGGCGAAGAAAAAGGAAAGTGAAAACAGCGCGGTGTATTTTTACCGGACGGAGGAGATGGAGCGGAAAACGAAAAATGATGCGGCGTTGTCCGGCTATTACTCTGCAACACAGTTTTCTTCGCTGATGAACATCAATGTCAGTCATATTTATCAGGATCTTGGAATGGAAGGCGGAAAGAATTTTTACTGTATCAACGGTGCGTCGCCTCTGATCTCTTCCATGCTCTCTTTAAAATATGTGATCGCAGACAATGCCATGGAGGAAAGCCCAATCCGCACTCTTGCAGCTTCATCAGGGAACACTTATTTGTATGAAAACAAATATTCACTTCCACTGGGATTTATGGTAGACGATGAGGTGGCAGAACGCTGGGACTATAAAAATGGCGGCGGTGTCTCCAACCAGAATGAACTTGCAGGATTGTTGGGGGCACAGGAAGAGATGCTCGCGGTAGTTCCGTCGGAATCGGAGACCGGAATGTCTGCAATCCAGGTGACGGAGGACGGATATTATTTTGCGGCATACAGTTCCGTGACATCCGATACCCTTGAGGAAGAGGTCAGTGATGGAAGAACAAAGTCTTTTACAAAGGCATCCCACGGATATATTTTAGATCTCGGGTATGCAAAAGCCGGGGAAGTGATCCGGATCAAAAATTCCAATAACGAGCGTGTGGATATCACTGCCTATAAGCTGAATATGAGTGCACTGGATACCGCATATGAGACGTTGAACAGCCAGACAATGGAACTCACCTCATTTTCAGACCGGAAGATCACAGGTGCGATCGATGTGGAAAAAGCGGGAGATCTCGTATTTTCGATTGCAAGGGAAGATGGCTGGACGGTGTATGTGGATGGAAAAGAGATAGAGCCTGAAACATTTGCTGAGGCGTTTATCAGTGTGACGTTGACGGAAGGAAAACATGACATAGAACTTATTTATACAACGCCCGGACTGAAGACTGGCGCCATGATCAGTCTTGGCTGTCTGATCCTTTTCCTGCTTTCTGCCTTTTGGAGGGGAAAACAGGAAAAGAATATTGTTGTATCGGAAAGCCTGTGTTAAAATAAGTTTATCTTTACAGAACTAATAAAGAAGAAAGTGATTAAGAGACAGGAAAGAGGTAACAGATGTTAGAGACAGGTATCAGAGGAGAAGCAAAAGAGGTAGTATCAGAGAGCAATTCAGCACAGGCAATGAAAAGCGGTGAACTGAAGGTATATGCAACACCTTCCATGATCGCATTGATGGAGCAGGCTGCCTACAAGAGTGTTGCAGCAGAACTGGAGGAGGGAAAAGGAACAGTCGGAACGTTGATGAACGTATCCCATATCTCAGCAACACCGCTTGGAATGGAAGTGACTGCCAAGAGTGAACTGGTAGAGATCGACCGCAAGAGACTGGTGTTTAAAGTGGAAGCGTTTGACGAGCGCGGCATGATCGGTGAGGGAACGCATGAACGATTCGTGATCGACAATGAAAAATTTCAGGAAAAAGCCAATAACAAATAAAATTTTTTCTAAGACACCATAAAAGTACGGTTTATTGGACAGTAAATAAGATACACTCTTTTCAACTTGAGAGAACGTAAAAAGGTTGAAAGGAGTGTTTTTTTATGAAGGGATATGTGATCGAAGCAGGCTATATGGGATATGTGGACGGAGCGTACATGCTTTTTGCAGATGAAGAAGATTATCAGGAATATTTTAGAGAGTGGCATTGAAATAAAACTACCGCAGTGATAAGATAGTCACAGACAGCTATTGAAGATAAATAGAAAGGTAGTGACAGATCATGGCTGGAAAAGAGATACGGATTTATGGGGAAGATGAGAGTGCGATCAAGATCCGCCCTTATGAGCATCACGCAAAGTATTATGAGACAGACCAGATGGGAATTATCCATCATTCCAACTATATCAAATGGATGGAAGAGGCAAGGATGGATCTGATGGAACAGATCGGACTTAGTTATAAGCAGATGGAAGAGATGGAGATCATCAGTCCGGTATTGTCGGTGTCCTGTGAGTACCACAGTATGGTTCATTTTGATGACACGGTGGTGATCGAGACGAAGATCACAAAGTATAACGGAATCAAGATGGATGTGGAATACCGGATGACAGACAAAGAGACCGGGGAGCTGCGCACAACGGCAAAGAGTTCCCATTGCTTTTTGAACCGTTCCGGCAGACCGATTTCCTTAAAGAGGTCTTATCCGGAGATCGACACGAAGTTTTTTGAGTTCACGGATGAGAATTAAGAGTGATAATCGTTACTGGAACGAGATACGAGTGAACAGTAACTGATAATATGCCATACAGGCATAAATGAGACATAGAGAGAGGAAGAACAATGATACCAGAGAGATTAACTGCGCTTCGCGAAGAGATGAAACGCAGAAGTATTGATATTTATGTAGTACCAACCGCTGATTTTCATGAGTCAGAGTATGTTGGGGAGCATTTTAAGGCAAGAAAGTTTATTACAGGATTTACCGGTTCCGCAGGAACGGCAGTCATCACGTTAAAAGAGGCAGGACTTTGGACAGACGGCCGCTATTTTGTGCAAGCTGAGAAACAGTTAGAGGGAAGCACTGTCACGTTATATCGTATGGCAGAGGAAGGTGTGCCTGCCGTAGAAGAATTTGTAAAAGACAAACTGCCACAGGGCGGCTGCATCGGTTTTGACGGAAGAACCGTAAACGGTGCCTGGGGTGAAAAGTTTGTGGCAATCGCAGAGGAAAAGAAAGGTTCTCTTTTTGTAGGGGAAGATCTGATCAATCTGATCTGGACAGACAGACCGGAGTTATCCAAAGCTCCATTATTTATACTGGAAGAAAAATATTCCGGAAAGAGCACTGCAGAGAAGATCAAAGATGTGCGTGCAAAGATGGCAGAGGAAGGTGCAGATGTCCACATTCTCACGAGCCTTTGCGATATTGCATGGCTTTTGAATATCCGTGGCGGTGATATTCAGAGCGTTCCGGTAGTATTGTCCTATCTTGTTCTGACCAGGGATCAGTGTATCTGGTTTTTACAGGAAGAAGTGGTGGATGATACCATCCGCGCTTATCTGAAGGAAAATCATATCGAGACAAGACCATACGATGATATTTACACTTATGTTCCGACCATTCCGGAGAGTGCCGTGGTTCTGATGAACAAGAGCAGTGTCAATTATCGTATCTGCAGTGAATTAAATAAGAACATTCAGGTTATAAATAAACCAAACCCTACCGAGCTGATGAAGGCAGTCAAGAATCCGGTTGAGGTGGATAACATCCGCCTTGCACATATCAAAGACGGCGTGGCAGTGACAAAGTTCATGTACTGGCTGAAGACAAATATCGGCAAGATTCCGATGACAGAGATCTCTGCGTCCGATTATCTGGAGGCAAGAAGAAGAGAGCAGGAGAACTTTATTGATTTAAGCTTTACAACCATCAGTGCCTACGGTGCAAATGCAGCGATGATGCACTATTCTGCAACACCGGAATCCAATACCGAATTAAAACCGGAAGGCTTTTTACTGGTAGATTCAGGCGGACATTATTATGAGGGAACAACCGATATCACGAGAACTTTTGTGTTAGGTCCGATCAGCGATGAGATGAAACAGCATTTCACAGCAGTATGCCGTTCCAATATGAAGCTTGCCAATGCGAAGTTTTTATATGGTGCATGCGGTCTGAATCTGGATATTCTCGCACGAGGTCCATTGTGGGACATGGGAATTGACTACAAATGTGGTACAGGACACGGTGTCGGTTATATCTTAAATGTACATGAAGGACCAAACGGTTTCCGCTGGAAGATCGTACCGGAACGCCATGACAGCGGTGTGCTGGAAGAGGGTATGATCACAACCGATGAACCGGGTGTATATCTGGAAGGAAAGTATGGTATCCGCACGGAGAATGAACTGGTCTGCCGCAAAGCAGAGAAGAATGAATATGGTCAGTTTATGGAATTTGAGAACATCACTTACGCACCGATCGATCTGGATGGAATCGATCCGGAGCAGATGAGCCCACGTGAGAAGCAGATGTTAAATGATTATCATAAGAAGGTATATGAAGTGCTCTCTCCTTACATGACAGAGGAAGAGAACGAATGGCTGAAGAAGTATACCCGCGCAATTTAATTTGTCACAGGATGGGACTGCCGCATGCGGCAGCCCCTTTACTGCTTTTTTATGAGCAGTGAAAAAATAAGAAGGAGACACAAAGTTTATGAGTGAAAAGCTGGTACTGATCGATGGACACAGCATTTTAAACCGGGCATTTTTCGGAATCCCGGATCTGACGAATTCCGAGGGACTTCATACCAATGCGGTCTATGGATTTTTAAATATTTTATTTAAGATTTTAGAGGAGGAACAGCCAAACTATCTGACGGTTGCCTTTGATGTATCACAGCCAACTTTTCGTCATAAGATGTATGCAGAATACAAGGGAACCAGAAAGCCGATGGCGGAGGAACTTCGCGAACAGGTGCCTCTGATGAAGGAAATGTTAAAGGCCATGGGTGTGACCATCGTGGAAAAAGGTGGTTATGAGGCGGATGATATTTTGGGAACCATTGCAAAACGCAGCGAAGCAGAAGGACTTGAAGTATCCGTTGTGTCAGGGGACAGGGATTTATTGCAGCTTGCTACTGATCATATTAAAATCCGTATTCCGAAAACAAAGCGCACCGGAACCGAGATTGAGGATTATAATACGAAGGAAGTTTTAGAAAAATATCAGGTGACACCGATCGAGTTTATTGATGTGAAAGCACTGATGGGAGATACTTCGGATAATATCCCGGGCGTTCCGGGAATCGGGGAAAAGACAGCAACAGCACTCATTGCGCAGTACGGCAGCATTGAAAACTGTTATGCGCATGTGGATGAGATCAAACCACCGCGGGCAAGCAAGAATTTAAAGGAAAATTATGAGCTTGCACAGATGAGTAAGACATTAGCGACAATCGAGATCCATGCAGATATTGACTATGATCTGCAGAGTGCAAGATTAGAGCAGATCAAAGATCTGTATACAGAGGAAGCATATCTTTTGTGCAAACGTCTGGAGTTTAAGAATATGCTTGGCAGATTTGAGGTGGATGCACCAAAGAATCAGGCGGAAGAACATTTTAAGCTTGTGACAGAGAAGAAAGAAGCCGAAAAGATTTTTGCAAAGATCAAAGGCATAGAATGTGCATTTCAGATCATTCCGATGGAGGAAAAAAAGGATGCGAACATGGATGCTGGTGGGCAGATGAATCTTTTTGCAACACCACAGACGAAGGAGTTCCTTGGAATGGCAGTCTGCTTTGGGGAGGAGGATACCTATTTTTTCAGGGCAGGCGAAGAACTGACAAGCGGTGTGTTATTAGACCTTCTCGCACATTCTGCGGCGGCAGGATATATGACACTGGATTTAAAACCGCAGCTAGGACTGCTCCATATGATCGAGCAGAAAGAAAACGGATGTCTCAATCAGAAAAATATTTTTGATAACGTCATTGCAGCATACCTGCTGAATCCGTTAAAAAATGAATATCCGTATGAAGACATCGCAAAGGATTACAGCAGCCTTATGATCCCATCAAGAGTGGATCTGCTTGGAAAGTTAAGCTATGATTTGGCAATGGATGAGAAACCGGAAGAATTTTTAAAGACAGTCTGCTTTATGGCATACACTGCATTTGCCAGCAAAAAGGCAATGATGGAAGATCTGAAAGCGGCCGGAATGGAACATCTCTATGAAACTATTGAGATGCCGTTAGTGTTTACGCTTGCAGACATGGAACACACAGGAATTGCCATTGATGCAGCCAATCTGAAAGAGTATGGGGAGAAACTTGCAGTCCGCATCAAAGAGTTAGAAACCCGGATTTATCAGGAAGCAGGGGAAGAGTTTAATATCAATTCTCCAAAACAGTTAGGCGTGATCCTGTTTGAAAAACTGGAAATGCCTTACGGAAAGAAGACAAAGACCGGATATTCGACAGCCGCAGATGTGTTAGACAAACTTGCACCAGAGTATCCAATTGTTGCAGATATTTTGGAATACCGCCAGCTTACCAAGTTAAAATCCACTTATGCAGATGGACTTGCCAATTATATTAAGGAGGATGGAAGAATCCATACTTCCTTTAACCAGACGATCACGGTTACCGGAAGGCTGAGTAGTACAGAGCCGAATCTCCAGAATATCCCGATGAGGATTGAACTTGGCAGATTGATACGAAAAGCATTTTTACCGGCAAAGGGATGTGTGTTCATGGACGCCGATTATTCGCAGATCGAGCTTCGTGTGTTAGCGCACATGTCCGGGGATGAAAAACTGATCGAGGCGTACAGAGAGGCACAGGATATCCACAGAATCACTGCATCACAGGTATTCCACATTCCATTTGATGAGGTGACAGATTTACAGCGAAGAAATGCCAAAGCGGTAAACTTTGGAATCGTATATGGAATCAGTTCCTTTGGATTAAGCCAGGATTTAAGTATCAGTAAAAAAGAGGCAGCAGAGTATATCGAACGGTATTTTGAAACATATCCAAAGATCAAGACATTTTTAGACGGACTTGTGGAGGATGCCAAAAAGAACGGATACGTGACAACCATGTTTGGAAGAAGGCGTCCGGTTCCGGAACTTTCCAGCAGTAACTTTATGCAGCGTTCTTTTGGAGAGCGTGTGGCAATGAATGCGCCAATTCAGGGAACTGCCGCAGACATTATCAAGATCGCTATGATACGTGTGCATGACAGACTGTTGGAGGAACATTTAAAGTCAAGACTGATCATCACGGTGCACGATGAACTTTTGATCGAGACAGCAGAGGATGAGATCGACAGAGTAAAAGAGATACTGACAGAAGGTATGCAGCATGCAGCAGATCTGAAGGTGGCTCTGGCAATTGACCTTCACACCGGAAAGAACTGGTACGAGGCAAAATAGCTTTGTGTCAGAAATGGACAGTACGAAAGAAGATAAAGGTGGACGGAAAATATGAAATTTATAGGGATCACAGGTGGTGTAGGAGCCGGAAAATCAGCAGTTTTAGATTATCTGGCAACGAAACCTGGTGTGCGTGTCATGCTGGCGGATGAGATTGCACATGAACTTATGGAACCGGGAACGGACTGTTATGAGCAGATCAGACAGGCTTTTCCGGAGCATGATATTTATAAGGAAGATGGACATTTTGACCGGATAAAACTGGCGAAGGTGATCTTTTCAGACGAGAACAAGCGTGCCGGGATGAATGGAATCGTACATCCGGCAGTGAAAGCATATGTGATAGCAGAAGCGAAAAGAGAGAGACAGGAAGGAACGCTTGCACTGCTTGTTTTGGAAGCGGCACTTTTAATTGAAGAACATTATGATGAAATTTGTGATGAACTCTGGTATATTTATACCAGAGAGGAAATCCGCGAGGCAAGACTGATGGAATCCCGTGGGTATTCCAGAGAGAAGGTACAGCAGATTTTTTCGAGTCAGTTGAAGGAAGCAGAGTACCGGAAACATTGCAGTGTTGTGATCGACAACAATGAAGGGTTAGAGGAAATGCAGAGACAGATTGATGCGGCAGTGTGCGCTATCTGATGGATTTTGCAGACAATTGGAACGGATCAGGGAATTACAAAGAAAAGGTAAGTGAGAGGACACTACAGATGAATGAAACACAGACATTCGAACAGCCATATGTATTTGGACTGGACATTGGAACACGAAATGTAGTAGGTACGGTTGGATATAAGGAAGGAAATGAATTTATCGTTGTGGCACAGTATGTCATGCAGCATGAGACAAGGGCGATGATCGATGGACAGATTCATGACATTGGCCGTGTGGGCAAAGTGATCCAGACGGTAAAAGAGGAATTGGAGAAACAGATTGAATGTCCGCTGACAGAAGTATGTATCGCAGCAGCCGGTCGTGTGTTAAAAACAGTAACGACAAATGTAGAATATGAATATCCGGAAGAGACCGTTGTTACGAAGGAAGATATCCATACACTGGATCTGCTTGGAATTGAAAAGGCACAGTCCCTATTAAAAGAGAAAAATGACACAAGATACAAGTTTTACTGCGTGGGATATTCTGTTGTGAAATACTATCTGAATGAGGAGGTTTATTCCAACATCGAAGGACATAAGGCAGAGGTCATCAGTGAGGATATCATCGTGACATTTTTGCCGGAGGATGTTGTGGACGGACTGTATTCTGCAGTGGCGCAGGCAGGTCTTGAAGTTGCCAATATGACATTGGAGCCTATTGCAGCGATTGACGTTGCCATCCCGGAATCGTTCCGTATGCTGAATATCGCGTTAGTCGATGTCGGAGCCGGAACATCGGATATTTCCGTCACGAAAGATGGAAGTATCATTGCCTATGGCATGATTCCACTCGCCGGAGATGAACTGACAGAACTGATCGTACAGCATTATCTGGTCGATTTCCAGACCGCAGAGCGTATCAAGCTTGCAAGTACGACCGGGGAAATGATCACATACAAAGATATCATGATGATCGAGCACTCCATTCCTGCGAAGGAAGTATGGGAACTCATAGAGCCTGTAACAGATAAAATGACGACCGCAGTGGCGGAGAAAATCAAAGAGTTAAATGGCGGACAGACTGTCAGTGCTACATTTGTCGTTGGTGGAGGCGGAAAAATCCACGGTTACACCGAGATGCTGGCAGATAAACTTGGACTTCCACAGGAGCGTGTTGCTCTCCGCGGTGAGGAAGTACTGCAGGAAGTAACCTTTGAACAGCCGGATATCGAAAAAGATCCGCTCATCGTAACTCCGATCGGTATCTGTCTGAATTATTATGACCAGAAAAACAGTTTTATCATGGTACATTTGAACGGCGAACGGATTAAGATGTATGACAACAATAAGCTTCTGATCATGGATGCCGCATTGCAGGCGGGAGTAGCCAATGAAGATCTGTTTCCAAAACGTGGAAAAGAAGTGAACTATACCGTCAATGGTGTGGCAAAAGTGGAGAGGGGTCTGCCAGGGGAATCTGCTGTGATCACTATGAATGGAAAACCGGCAGGCATCAATACTAAGTTAGAACCGAATTCAGAGATCGAGATCTGCCCATCCACTGCGGGAGCGGATGCCATGATCACCATCGAGCAGTTAGAGGAGTACCATACATCCACCATAACATTTATTGTCAACGGCAGGAAAATCGTATGCCCGCGTTTTGTTGAGGTAAATGGTAAATTAGAACCAGCCTCTTACCTGATCAAAGAGGGAGACGAAATTGAGACGAGGGCTTATTATACCGTCGAGCAGATCGCAGAATTTATGGATGTGGAGATCGACACGGAAAAAGAGATCATTGTGAATAACCGGGTGGTCGACCTGAATTATTTTGTCTATGAGAACTTTAATATTGAGTGGACGATCCTGTCCTTCCGCACACATGTGTCTGATACAATAGAGGAGATGGCCGCTGAAGGCATTGAAGAAACAGCAGATACGGCAGAGGCACCGGAGGAGAATGTTTCAGACAGCGGAACGGCAGGTGAGACAGAAGACAGCGTACCAGCGGATGATGCATCTGTGACAACGGATGAAGAAACGCAGACGGCGGAGGAAAGTCCGGCAGATAACGAAACTTCGGAGGAAGCCAAAGAGAAGGAAACGCATTCTGTGGAAGTTATCATCAATGGCACACCGGTCACGCTGACAGGAAGAGAGTCCTATATGTTTGTGGATCTCTTTGAATTTTACGAATTTGACCTTTCTGCCTCTGCAGGAAGAGCGATCATTACAAAATTAAATGGCCAGAATGCACAGTACACCGCAGAATTAAAAGATGGTGATGTGATCGAACTGGCTTGGAAAGAGAAATAGATTTATGGAATTATGCAGTATTGCAAGCGGAAGCAGCGGAAATTGTATCTGTGTCGGCTCAGATGACTGTCATGTGCTGATCGATGCGGGAATCAGTGGAAAAAGGATTGAGAACGGTTTAAACAGTATTGATCTAAAGACTGCAGATATGCAGGGAATCCTCATCACACATGAGCATATCGACCATATCGCAGGACTCGGAGTGATTGCAAGAAGATATGGCATTCCGATGTATGCAACAGGGGAAACCGTTGATGCTATTTTACATACAAAAACCGTTGGAAAAATAGACGAGGCACTTTTTCAGGTGATCGAGCCGGAAAGGGAGTTTACAATCGGTGATCTTACGATCGAACCGGTGTCCATCTCCCATGATGCGGCAGATCCGGTTGCCTACAAGATCAGACAGCAGGAAAAGAACGTGGCAGTCATGACAGACCTTGGAACCTATGACGACCATATTGTGGAGAAGCTGCAGAATGTGGACGTGCTGCTCTTAGAAGCCAACCATGACGTGCGCATGCTTCAGGCAGGAGCATATCCATATCCTCTGAAACAGCGTATCCTTGGGGATAAAGGACATTTGTCGAACGAGCGGAGTGGACAATTGTTAGGAAAATTGCTCCACGATCATTTGAAACATATCGTGTTAGGACATCTGAGCAAAGAAAATAATTATCCGGAGCTTGCCTATGAGACGGTGCGTCTGGAAGTGGAGCTGGGAGATAACCCTTATAAGGGCGATGATTTCCCAATGTTTGTGGCGAAGCGCGACGAAGTATCGCAAAAAATAGTATTCTAATAACATTTATTAGATGATTTAATAAATAAAAAGAGCTTAAGTAGTGGAAATAATAAAAAGAGTATGCTAATATGGAACATAATTAAAATTTATCTTGGTAACGTGAGAAAAATCTGACGGAACCGGGCAGAATACAGTGAGGAGGCATGAACCATGGAACATAATGCAAATAAAACCATTATTACAGTAGTAGGAAAAGATACAGTAGGTATCATTGCAAAAGTCTGTACTTATCTGTCAGAAAATGGAGTAAATGTTTTAGATATTTCCCAGACCATCGTATCTGGATACTTCAATATGATGATGATCGTTGACATGACAAAGGCTGCAAAAGCTTTTGCAGACTGCCAGAAAGATCTGGACGTATTGGGCGAGGAGATCGGCGTATCAATCAAGTGCCAGAAAGCAGAGATCTTCGATATGATGCACAGAATCTAGGGAGGAAAGCAGTAAATGATTAATTTCTTTGAGGTAAATGAGACAAATAAAATGGTCGAACAGGAAAATCTTGATGTCCGTACCATTACCATTGGTATCAGTCTCTTAGAGTGTATTGATTCCAATCTGGATAAATTAAATGAAAATATTTATAACCGCATCACAACTGTTGCAAAAGATCTTGCCGCAGTAGGTGAGAAGATCGAGCATGAATTTGGAATACCGATCGTGAACAAACGGATTTCCGTGACACCGATCGCATTGGTAGGTGGTTCTGCATGTAAGACACCGGAAGATTTTGCAACGATCGCCGACACATTAGACCGTGCCGCTGAAAAAGTGGGAGCAAACCTGATCGGCGGATATTCTGCACTGGTTTCCAAGGGAATGACAACAGCAGATGAGATGCTGATCCGGTCTATTCCAATGGCACTTGGCAGAACGAACCGCGTGTGCAGTTCGGTCAATCTTGCGTCTACAAAGACAGGTATCAACATGGACGCAGTCAAATTAATGGGTGAGATTTTATTAGAGGTGGCAGAACAGTCGAAAGACCGTGATTCCGTGGACTGTATGAAGCTTGTAGTGTTCTGCAATGCGCCGGATGATAATCCGTTTATGGCAGGAGCTTTCCACGGCGTGACAGAGGCGGATGCGATCATCAATGTCGGAGTCAGTGGACCGGGCGTTGTTAAGACAGCTCTTGAAAAAGTGCGCGGCGAGAATTTTGAAGTGCTCTGCGAGACGATCAAAAAGACAGCGTTTAAAGTAACACGTGTCGGACAGCTTGTCGCACAGGAGGCATCAAGACTTTTAAATATTCCATTTGGTATCGTCGATCTGTCTCTGGCACCAACACCGGCAATCGGTGACAGTGTGGCAGACATTCTCTGCGAGATCGGCTTAGAGTATGCAGGAGCACCGGGAACGACAGCAGCTTTGGCACTGTTAAATGATCAGGTGAAAAAAGGTGGTGTCATGGCATCTTCTTATGTCGGCGGTTTGAGTGGTGCATTCATTCCGGTCAGTGAAGATCAGGGAATGATCAATGCAGTTCAGGCTGGTGCCATCACTCTGGAAAAATTAGAGGCGATGACCTGTGTATGTTCCGTTGGCCTTGATATGATCGCAATTCCAGGTGATACGAAAGCGACTACGATCTCCGGTATGATCGCAGATGAGATGGCGCTCGGTATGATCAATCAGAAAACAACAGCCTGCCGTCTGATTCCAGTCATAGGAAAAGGCGTTGGCGAACAGGTGGAATTCGGTGGACTGTTCGGTTATGCACCGATCATGCCGGTAAATCAGTTTTCATGTGATGAATTTATCAATCGTGGCGGAAGAATTCCGGCACCGATCCATAGCTTTAAAAACTAGAACAGAGGAGAGTAGGAGGATTTATGAAATCAATCTCATTAGCAAATGAACTTGCAGGAAATTCTTATCCGGGACGTGGAATCGTTATCGGAAAATCCGCAGATGGCAAATATGCAGTAACTGCTTACTTTATTATGGGCAGAAGTGAGAACAGCCGCAACCGTGTGTTTGTGGAGGATGGGGAAGGAATCCGTACACAGGCATTTGATCCTTCCAAATTAAGTGATCCAAGCCTGATCATTTATGCACCGGTCCGTGTACTTGGCAATAAAACGATCGTTACCAATGGGGATCAGACAGACACGATTTATGAGTTGATGGATAAACAGCAGACGTTTGAGCAGGCATTAAGAACCAGAGAGTTTGAGCCGGATGCTCCAAACTATACACCAAGAATTTCCGGAATTATGCACATTGACAATGGAACTTACAATTATGCAATGTCTATTTTAAAGAGCAATAATGGAAATCCGGATGCATGTAACCGTTACACATTTGCATATCAGAATCCGGTTGCCGGAGAAGCACATTTTATCCACACTTATATGGGAGACGGAAACCCGCTTCCAAGTTTTGAGGGAGAACCAAAGCTTGTTGGTCTGGAAGGAGACATTGATACCTTTACCAGTCTGGTATGGGAAAATCTTAATGAGGAGAACAAAGTTTCCTTATTTGTACGTTACATTGACATTGAAACCGGAAAATACGAGACAAGAATTGTAAATAAAAATAAGTAAAGACCATAAATTTTTTAGAAAATCAAAGATAAGCAGGAGCGGAGATTAAGATGAAAGAATTAGAGTTAAAATACGGATGTAATCCAAACCAGAAACCATCCAGAATTTATATGGAAAACGGCGAGCTTCCAATCAAAGTGTTAAACGGAAAACCGGGTTATATCAACTTTTTAGATGCATTTAACGGCTGGCAGCTGGTAAGTGAATTAAAGAAAGCAACCGGACTTCCGGCAGCAACCTCTTTTAAACATGTATCTCCGGCTGGAGCAGCAGTTGGACTTCCATTGTCTGAGGTAGAGCGCAAAATCTATTGGGTAGACGATATGGACGTAGAGTTCACACCGCTTGCAAACGCCTATATCAGAGCCAGAGGCGCGGACAGAATGTCTTCTTTCGGCGATTTCATTTCCTTATCCGATGTCTGTGACAAAGAGACAGCACTTGTAATCAAACGAGAGGTGTCTGATGGTGTGATCGCACCGGGCTATACAGATGAGGCACTTGAGATTTTAAAGGCAAAGAAAAAAGGAAACTACAACGTGATCGAGATCGATCCGGATTATGTACCGGCTCCGATCGAACATAAAGAAGTGTTTGGAATCACATTTGAACAGGGAAGAAATGAGCTTGTGATCGATGAGCATTTCTTTGACAACATCGTGACAGAGAATAAGGAAATCCCGGATTCTGCGAAAATGGATCTTGCAATTTCCATGATTACATTAAAATACACACAGTCCAATTCCGTATGCTATGTCAAAGGTGGACAGGCAATCGGTATCGGTGCCGGACAGCAGTCTAGGATCCACTGTACCAGACTGGCCGGCTCTAAGGCAGATAACTGGTGGTTACGCCAGTCTCCACAGGTGCTCGGACTTCAGTTTTTAGATAAGATTGGACGTGCAGACAGAGATAATGCGATCGATCTCTACATCGGTGAGGACTATATGGATGTGCTTGCAGATGGCGCATGGGAGAATATTTTTAAAGTAAAACCGGAAGTGTTTACAAGGGAGGAAAAACGCGCATGGTTAGATAAAAACACCGACGTTGCGCTTGGTTCCGATGCATTCTTCCCATTTGGAGATAATGTGGAACGTGCTCATAAGAGCGGAGTGAAATACATCGCCCAGCCAGGCGGTTCTATTCGTGACGATCATGTTATTGCAACCTGTAACAAATACGGCATTGCCATGGCATTCACCGGAATTCGCTTATTCCATCATTAATAAGATCATATAATTGATAGAAAAACTTTAGTGAGAGTTTCGCCACTATGATTGCAAAAGGGGGAACATTCCATGAGCGAAGTATATGAAAAATTAATGAAATGCTATAAAAGTGTCCGGGAGAAAACAGATTTCGTCCCGGAGGCGGCACTTGTTTTAGGTTCCGGACTTGGGGATTACGCAGATGATTTAAAAATTGAGGCATCAATCAATTACGCGGATATCGAAGGTTTTCCGGTATCCACAGTGAAAGGACATAAGGGAAGATTTGTGTTCGCACATGTAGAGGGTGTACCCGTGGTGATCATGCAGGGACGTGTGCACTATTATGAGGGATATCCGATGTCGGATGTGGTGCTTCCGACACGCCTTATGGGACTTCTCGGAGCAAAAAAGATCATTCTGACCAACGCGGCAGGCGGTGTGAATTATAACTTCAAACCGGGAGATTTTATGCTCATCACAGATCACATCACAACTGCGGTCCCGAATCCACTGATCGGAGAAAATATTGACGAACTCGGAACGAGATTTCCGGATATGAGTGAGGTGTATGCACCGGAATTGCAGGAAAAAGTGAGAAAAGCGGCAGAAAAACTTCAGATACCACTGCAGGAAGGTGTCTATATGCAGTTTACCGGTCCAAGCTATGAGACACCGGCAGAGATCCGCATGTGCAGGACATGGGGAGGCGATGCAGCAGGAATGAGCACCGCATGTGAGGCGGTGGCAGCCAATCATATGGGAATGAAAGTCTGTGGTATTTCCTGTATTACCAATCTTGCCGCCGGCATGTCAAAACAAAAGCTGGATCACAAAGAAGTGCAGGAGACAGCAGACCGGGTATCCAGACAATTCAAACAACTGGTCACAGAAGTGATAAAAACAATCTGAATCATTACAGCAGAACAATTTCACGGGAGTATTCATTTCGTGGGATTGTTCTGTTTTTTTGCGCAAGTATCTGTTCATAGAGATCAGCCGCAAAAATATCTTTTTCAAGAAGCCAGAAGGCATCGTCAGAAAGCGTCTGTCTGGCATTTGCAAGCTTCCCTATCAGTGGAATATCCGTGTGTTTTTTGATCTCGCCAAGTACGTCAGAAGACGATTTTTTGAATCCAAGCGGGCGCAGGTAAGGGACATAACCAAGCTGTTTTGCCTGCTTATAATCTTCGGCTGTCATATGCAGCAGAATATGCGTAAAAATACGGCTCATGCGTGCGTAAGTAATGTCGCGGCTCTGATTTAAGGCAGCAAACTGCGTGAAAGAGGAAAATGCACTGCGGTTCTTTTTCAGGCGGTTCGCAATTTCAATATTACAGTCGGCAAAGCAGGCAAGTGCTTCTGCCGGATAAAAAAGCAGCAGATAATTTAAAATACCGGAAAAATCATCCGCTTCCAGATAAGTGGAGGAGGCGAGATATTCTGAAAAAATCCGGAAAGCTTCCTGTGGCATGGCAGCAGAAAAAGATGCAAAATCCGGGGCAGAGCCGGAAGAACTGCCGGAAGAGCCAGCCTGTTTTAAAGTCTGCCGGATGGCAGAAGCAGAGGCATTTTTTAAGAGAATATCGGTGTCATGATATCCGGCGCCTTCCCGCAGAATCGGATAAGGTGTAATCTGTGATCCGCAGGTTTTTAATGCTTTCAGGTATTCGATGCCAAGAATATTATTTGGTGTGGATAAGAGGCGGGTAAGCTGCTCTGTCTGCAAGGCAGCGTCGGAAGATTCAGCACTGAGATAAGATTTTAATGCCAGAATCCTGGCGGCAGGAAAATTTTTCCCTTCTTTTAAATAAATATTCAGGGCATCCTGATAGGAACGAGGCTCATCGACAAGAATGCCTGCGATTTTATTTAACTGGGAAAGGTCTGCATTTTCAGCGCCAAAACACAGGTAGTCGATACAGCCCATCCGTGTAAAGAGCGCGACACCTGCTCTGGCAAAATATTCTGCAGAAGCGCAGGCAAAAAGAGCAGGGAGTTCCAGCACAAGATCCGCACCGCAGGAGAGTGCCATTCTGGCGCGTTCGTATTTGTCTGTGATGGCAGGTTCTCCCCGCTGCACAAAATCTCCGCTCATGGCGACAATGACATAATCGCTGTCTGTTTCCTCTTTTATTTTTGCTATCTGATAAGCATGTCCATTGTGAAATGGATTGTATTCTGCAATAATGCCTGTAATTTTCATGGGATGATCCTTTCCTGGCTGTCTCAAAATGACTTAGTAGTAACATAACCATTTTTATAAGAAAAATCAAGTGACTGTTGAACCGTGTTTCGTGATTGTAATGAGGATGATAAGAAATTGGCCGTGACAGCGTAGTTTTCTATTATGAAACGGTAAGTAGAATCGTTAAAAAATTGACAAGATGTTTCGTATTAAATACACGAAATATGGCAAAAAGTGGCTTGTCGCACAGAAAAGAAAGGCGTATACTAAAACCATATGTGGTCTGTCTGAGAAGACCCGAAAAAGTAGAAAATGCCATAAGGCACAATATAGTTGATAGAGGAGAAAAATCATGAACGTATTAGTAATTAACTGTGGTAGTTCATCACTGAAATACCAGCTCATTGATTCAGAAACAGAAGCAGTACTGGCAAAAGGTCTCTGCGAGAGAATCGGAATCGACGGAAGATTAGTTTACCAGAAAACAGGTCTCGACAAAGAGATTACAGAAGCAGCTATGCCAACACACAAACAGGCAATCCAGATGGTACTGGATGCTATCGTAAATCCTAAGACAGGTGCTTTAAAGAGCCTTGCAGAGGTAGATGCTGTCGGACACCGTGTCGTACATGGCGGAGAGAAATTTGCAAGTTCTGTTGTTCTGACAGAGGAAGTCCTGGCTCAGATCGAAGAGTGTAACGATCTTGCACCACTTCACAATCCTGCAAACCTGATCGGAATCCGTGCCTGCCAGGAATTAATGCCAAACGTGCCTATGGTTGGTGTATTTGATACTGCTTTCCATCAGACAATGCCTAAGAAAGCATACCTTTACGGTCTGCCTCATGAATATTATGAGAAATACAAAGTGAGAAGATACGGTTTCCACGGAACAAGCCACAGCTTTGTATCCAAACGTCTGGTAGAGTACCTTGGAATGGATTTAAATAACTCCAAAGTGATCGTAGCACATCTTGGAAACGGAGCTTCTGTCAGCGCAGTTGTCAATGGAAAATGTGTTGATACTTCCATGGGACTTACTCCATTAGAAGGTCTTGTCATGGGAACCCGTTCCGGTGATATCGATCCTGCAATCATGGAGTTCATTGCAAAGAAAGAGAACCTTGATATTGAAGGTGTTATGAATGTTTTAAATAAAAAGTCCGGTGTACAGGGAATGACAGGCATTTCTTCTGATTTCCGTGACCTTGAGGCAGCCTATAACGAGGGAAATGAATATGCGATCAATGCGATCGAAGTATTCTGCTACCGTGTTGCAAAATACATCGGTTCCTATGTGGCAGCCATGAACGGAGTAGATGCGATCGCATTTACCGCAGGAATTGGTGAGAATACCAATCTGGTCCGCAGAAAGATCGTTGCTTACCTTGGCTACCTCGGAATCACTATTGATAACGAAGTCAATGATGCAACTCACGGTGATGAGGCAGTGATCTCCACACCGGATTCCAAAGTAAAAGTCTGCGTGATCCCTACAAACGAGGAGCTTGCAATTGCAAGAGAGACAGTTGCGCTTGTAAAATAATGAGAGATCAGACAGAATCTGCGGTGCAAAAGATGGAAAATGAACGGCAGATCCGGCTAGAAAAACACTGTCAAGGGAAAAAACTTGACAATATGTGAAAAAAGTGGTTGACAAAAGAAAGACACCTATGTATAATCATTTAGGTGTGAAAAACCTCAGCTTAGGAGTTTGGGCTTAAGCGAGTTTTGGGGAGAGCGCTGTGATTATAGATATTTCAAGTATTGTAACTTGTGAGAACAAGTCCTTAACAGAAAAAGTTCAGATCGAGTTAGAATCCTTTGTATCGAGATTAGGCGAGTTCCCGATCATTGAAAAGGCACCGATTGATTTACAGATCGCAAACATTGATGGCGGCAAGCTGCGTATCAGTGGCACTGTGGATCTGGCAGCATCAATACCGTGTAGCCGTTGTCTGGAAGAAGTTCCGACAAGAATCCATTTCGACATTGACAAGGAGTTTCGTCTGGAAAATTCTGCAATCAATGATGAAGAGATGGAGGATATAGACTACCTGATTGGATTTGATCTGGATGTAGATAAACTTATCTATGGAGAGATTTTGGTAAACTGGCCGATGAAAGTTCTGTGCAAAGAGGATTGCAAAGGAATTTGCAAAGTGTGCGGAATGAACCTGAATAAGGGTGACTGCAATTGCCAGAGAACAGAACTGGATCCAAGAATGGCAGCAATCCAAGATGTCTTTAACAAATTTAAGGAGGTGTAAGTAAATGTCAATTTGTCCAAAAAATAAATCTTCCAAAGGAAGAAGAGATAAAAGAAGAGCAAACTGGAAAATGACTGCTCCTGCATTAGTAAAATGCAGCAAATGTGGTGAATTAATGATGCCTCATAGAGTATGCAAGAACTGTGGCTCATATAACAAAAAAGAGATTATTCCTCAGGACTAATTTTTAAGAAGATCAGAGGACTTTCAAGAGATTGAAAGTCCTTTTTCTTTACCGATTTTTAACAATTACAGTCATTGTAGACTGTCTCGGGCTATGCTATAATGAGTGTTACCAATGGGCAGTATTGCTCTATCACGAATCAAAGAAGGGAATAAATATGGGCGATTTTTTTAATGTTGACAACAAGTTTTTTCAGGGATTGGGGAAGATCATTGATGTGATCTGTCTGAGTGCGTTCTGGTTTTTTTTATGTATCCCGATCGTGACAGCCGGGGCGGCAACCACAGCATTGTATTATACGGTGAATAAAGTGATCCGGAACAACCGCAGTTACATAGGCAGGGAGTTCTGGCATGCATTTAAGACGAATTTCAGGCAGTCAACGATCGTATGGCTGATCCTCCTCTTATTATATGCGATCATGGGATTCGACTGTTATGTGATGTATCAGTATGCAAAAGCAGGTGTTGCGTTAGGAAAAATATATATTGTATTTGCAGTGCTGATGATGTTTGCAACGATGTGGGCAATTTACCTGTTTCCTTATATTGCGCGATTTGAGAATCAGACAAAGATGATCTTAAAAAATGCGGCGCTGATCGCACTGGGAAATCTGTGGAAGACACTGCTTCTCTTTGTCCTGCTCCTTGCAGCAGCATTTGCAGTTTATATATTCCCACCGGCAGTATTTATAATTCCATGTGTATATATGCTGCTTGCTAATTTCATTCTGGAAAAGATTTTTCAGAAATATATGTCTCCGGAAGACTTAGAAGCAGAGAAGGAACGGAACATGGAGTATTTCAACTGAGAACTGTGATCACACAAATGTGATTATATATTGATTTATAGAAAAAGTTATAGTATATTTTCTTATAGACGTGTAAGGAGCACTTTTCGTAAGGCAGTTAACACGCAGGAAATGGAGAAGTGTATGCAACAGGAAATCACGAGAGTTGCACTGGATGCAATGGGTGGAGATAATGCACCGGGAGAGTTAGTCAAGGGTGCAGTCGATGCTGTGAATGGCAGATCGGACATCAAGGTGCTGTTGGTAGGACAGCAGGATGTGGTTGAGAAAGAACTGAAACAGTATTCTTACCCAAAAGAACAGATTGAAGTGGTACATGCTGAGGAAGTGATCGAGACAGCAGAACCGCCAGTGAATGCAATTCGAAAAAAGAAACAGTCATCAATTGTTGTTGGAATGAATATGGTAAAGCAGAAAGAAGCAGATGCTTTTGTTTCCGCCGGAAGTTCAGGCGCTATCCTTGTCGGAGGACAGGTTATCGTTGGAAGAATCCGCGGAATTGAGAGACCGCCTTTGGCACCATTGATTCCTACGGAAAAGGGAGTCTCTTTATTGATCGACTGTGGTGCGAACGTAGATGCGAGGGCATCACATCTGGTTCAGTTTGCAAAGATGGGATCCATTTATATGGAAAATGTTCTTGGAATTAAGAATCCAAGAGTTGCAATTGTAAATATTGGAGCAGAAGAGGAAAAGGGGAATGCGCTTGTAAAAGAGACATTTCCATTATTAAAAGAGTGTACAGACATTAATTTTGTAGGCAGTATTGAGGCAAGGGAGATTCCACATGGCGAGGCAGATGTCATTGTCTGTGAAGCGTTTGTGGGAAATGTCATTTTAAAACTGTACGAAGGACTGGCGGGTACACTGGTTGGCGCAATCAAGAAGGGTATGATGAGTACTCTGCGAAGCAAAATTGGCGCTGCGCTTGCATTGCCGGCTTTAAAATCTACACTGAAAACATTTGACGCCTCCCAGTATGGTGGTGCACCGCTTTTAGGATTGAATGGTCTTGTGGTGAAGACGCATGGAAGTGCCAAGGCAAAGGAAGTTACCAATTCAATTTATCAGTGTGTTACTTTTAAAGAACAGGATATTAATGGTAAGATCAAGAAAAATATTTTAGGTTCTGCAGAACAGGAAGGAATGTAATTATGGAATTCGAAAAACTGAAAAAAATTATCGCTGAAGTATTAAATGTGGATGAAGAGGAAATCACAATGGAAACCACTTTTGTGGATGATCTTGGAGCAGATTCATTGGATGTTTTCCAGATTATTATGGGCTTAGAGGAAGAATTTGATATTGAGATTCCAAATGAAGAAGCTGAGAAAATCGTAACAGTTGGAGACGCAGTGGAACAAATCAAAAATGCTTTAAACTCATAAATATAACTTTTAAGCATACAGGCTGTCGCAACGAAATCTTTTCTATGTGCGACAGCCTCTTTACGTTACTGATAAGAAAAGAGGAGAGGTTTTTTGGTAATGGCTCAGGTGGCTGAGGTATTACGAAAAATCCTCTGTGAGAGGAGAAAATATGGCAAATTTTTTAGAATTACAGGATAAAATTGGATATGAATTCAAACAGGAGAAACTGCTGCGTCAGGCATTGACACACAGCTCTTTTGCGAACGAGAAACATTTGAGAAAACATTCTGATAATGAAAGACTGGAGTTTTTGGGAGATGCGGTGTTGGAAATCGTTTCCAGTGACTTTTTGTATAAGGCATATCCGGACAAGTCGGAAGGAGATCTGACAAAGCTGCGTGCGAGTCTGGTCTGCGAACCGACGCTGGCAATCTGTACCAGAGAGATGGAACTTGGCAAATATCTGTTCCTTGGAAAGGGCGAAAATCTGACAGGTGGAAGAAACCGCAATTCGATTCTCTCGGATGCATTAGAGGCAGTGATCGGAGCAATTTATCTGGATGGTGGATTTGAACATGCAAAAACGTTTATCCATAAATTTATTTTAACAGATATTGAACATAAAAAGCTTTTCTATGACTGCAAGACAAGTTTACAGGAAGTCGTGCAGGGACATTATGAGGAAGAACTGAATTACAGATTAATTTCAGAGGAAGGACCAGACCATGACAAACGCTTCTCAGTAGAGGCAAGGATTGGCGAGCGGGTGATCGGAACAGGAATCGGTCATACAAAGAAGGCTGCCGAGCAGGAAGCTGCCTATCAGGCACTGCTGCTTTTAAAACCGGTCCAGAAAAAATAATGCAGGAAACGGAGTTATGAAATGTATCTGAAAAGTATAGAAGTTCAGGGATTCAAGTCATTTGCAAATAAGATCGTATTCGATTTTCACAATGGGATCACCGGGATCGTTGGACCAAATGGAAGTGGTAAGAGTAATGTTGCAGATGCAGTGCGCTGGGTATTGGGTGAGCAGAGTGCAAAACAGCTTCGTGGTGCAAGCATGCAGGATGTTATTTTTGCCGGTACAGAAAACAGAAAACCTTTAAGTTATGCATATGTTGCAATCACTATGGACAACTCAGATCATCAGCTTGCCATTGATTTCGAGGAAGTTACGGTGTCAAGACGTGTTTACCGTTCCGGCGAGAGTGAGTATCTGATTAATGGAAGTCCGTGTCGTCTGAAAGATGTCACAGAACTTTTCTATGATACCGGTATCGGTAAAGAGGGATATTCTATTATCGGTCAGGGACAGATCGAGCGTATCTTAAATGGTAAACCGGAAGAGCGAAGAGAACTTTTTGACGAGGCGGCAGGAATCGTAAAGTATAAAAAGCGAAAAGCAACTGCCCAGAAAAAGTTAGAGAACGAGCGGGAAAATCTGGTGCGTGTCAATGATATTCTGGCAGAGTTAGAGCGTCAGGTCGGTCCGTTGGAGCGCCAGGCGGAAAAAGCCCGTATTTATTTAAAGAAAAAAGAAGAGTTAAAAACGTTTGATGTCAATATGTTCTTATTGGAAATGGAGCGTATTGACAGACAGTTACAGGAAGTCAAAGAAAACTATTCGATTGCGGATCGTGATTATCAGGAAGCAAAAGAAAGTTATGAGCAGATAAAAACAGAATATGAAAAGCTTGAACAGGATATGGCGGCAGAGGACGAAAAGATCAATGCAATCCGTGACGAGATGAGTCAGTCCGCTGTGACAAAGAACAGGCTGGAGAGCCAGATTGAAATCTTAAACGAGCAGATCCGTTCGGCAGAGCATACGGATGAACATATGCAGAGCCGTCTGGATGCCATCGACCATGAGAAAGAAGAACGTATTTCTTCCGGAAAGACTTATGAGGAAGAAAAGGTTACTCTGGACGCACAGATCTCTGAGATTGAGGAAAAGAAAAAAGCAGCGGAAGAAGCACTTCAGACATTGCAGACAGAGATCGCGAGATGTACGGAAGGCATGGAAAAAGGCAAAAGCGAATTGATTGAACTGTTGAACAGCAAGGCTTCCATTAAGGCAAGACAACAGCGGTTTGACACGATGGAAGAACAGGTCAACATCCGAAAAGCTCAGTTAAACCAGAGACTGCTTGCAAGAAAAACAGAGGAAGCAGATTTAGATTCTGTTTTAGCAGAGTATCAGAAAGATTTAGATTCCATCAATCAGAAAATAAAAGAGCTGAAACAGGCCGGACTTTCCATGGAGGAGAAAAGCCGCGACTGGAAGAAAAAATCCATTGAGACAACGCATACATTAGAGGAGACACTTGCAAGATATAACAAGCAGCAGTCCAAATTAGAATCTCTGAAAAATATTGCAGAGCGCTATGATGGATATGGTAACAGTATCCGCAAAGTGATGGAACAAAAGGAGCAGAATAAGGGACTTCTTGGAGTTGTTTCTGATCTGATCCAGGTGGAGAAGAAGTATGAAGTTGCCATCGAGACGGCATTGGGTGGAAATATCCAGAATATCGTCACCGAGGATGAAGAGACTGCGAAGAAGATGATCTCTTTCTTAAAAGAGAACCGTCTGGGACGTGCAACTTTTTTACCTCTTACAAGTGTAGATGGAAAAGGCAACTTTAAAAATATGGATGCCCTAAAAGAACCGGGCGTCATTGGACTTGCCAATACGTTAGTTAAAACAGAGGCAAAATACGAGGGCGTGACTGCCTACCTGTTAGGAAGAGTGATCGTCACAGAGAATATTGATTTTGCAATCAAACTGGCAAAGAAGAATCATTATTCCCTTCATATCGTAACGTTAGAGGGAGAGTATTTAAGCCCGGGTGGCTCCATGACAGGTGGTGCATTCCGCAATAACAGTAATCTTCTCGGAAGAAACCGTGAGATCGAAGAATTAGAGGAACTGATCAGCAAGTCAGAACAGAAGATCAGGGAAAGCCGCAACCGGCTGGAGGATATCAAGACAGCACAGAGTCTGCTCGTGGATGATATCGAAGCCAATAAGGCAGAACTACAGGAGCAGCTGATTTTACAGAATACGGCAAAAATGAATGTGGATCGTGCAGCGGCGCAGAAGAACGAAAGTGAAAATGTGTATGCAGGACTGATCGCAGAAAACCGTGAGATAGAGAAACAGCTTCAGGAAATCAACGATAATAAAGAAAAAATATCAGAAGAAATTGAATATGTGAAAAATCGTGAGAGCCAGATCGAGGAAGAAAATAAGAACTTCCAGCAAATTCTGGATGCGAAAAGTGCAGACGTGGAATCTGCCACAAATGCGGTATCACAGGTGACATTAGAACTTGCGGGAATCCGTCAGAAGGCAGAATTCGTAATGGAAAATCTCACACGTATCCAGAGCGAGATCAGGCGGTTTGACGACGAGCGCGAAGGCGTGTTAAACGAAGCGAAGAATGCGAAAGCAGATGTGGAGAAGAAACGTCAGGATATCGAGGAGATTAAAAAGACAATTTTAAACTCCACAGATTATCAAAAAGAGCAGGAGAATGCTTTAAAAGAGCATACCCGGAAGAAAGAGGAGATGTCTGCTTCCTACAAGGGATTTTTCCAGAAACAGGAGGATGTTTCCAGGAAAATCGCAGACCTGGATAAAGAGATTTACCGTTTGAACAGTCAGAGAGAAAAACTCGAAGAAGCCGGAAACTACCAGACGAATTATATGTGGGAGGAGTACGAGCTGACACTGCATGCAGCGATGGAGTTGAGGAATGAGGCATTTTCGGATCTTACGGATCTGAAAAAACAGATTGCAGGCATCAAAGATGACATTCGAAAACTGGGAGATGTCAATGTCAATGCTATTGAAGATTACAAAGAAATCTCGGAGCGTTACGGTTTCTTAAAGGGACAGCATGATGATCTGATTGAGGCAGAAAAGACTCTGGTTGGAATTATTGAAGAACTGGATACCGGAATGCGCAAACAGTTTATGGAAAAATTTGCAGAAATTCAGCGCGAGTTTGATAAAGTGTTTAAGGAACTTTTCGGTGGTGGAAAAGGAACGCTTGAACTTGTAGAAGATGAGGATATCTTAGAGTGCGGTATCCGTATCATCGCACAGCCGCCAGGAAAGAAATTGCAGAATATGATGCAGATGTCCGGTGGAGAAAAATCTCTCACAGCAATCTCACTGCTTTTTGCAATCCAGAATTTAAAACCATCTCCATTCTGTCTGTTAGACGAGATCGAGGCGGCTTTGGATGATTCCAACGTCAGCCGTTTTGCAAAATACTTACATAAGCTGACGAAGAGCACACAGTTTATTGTCATTACCCACAGACGTGGCACCATGGCTGCAGCGGATCGTCTGTACGGTATCACCATGCAGGAAAAAGGTGTTTCCACATTAGTTTCGGTCAATCTGATCGATGATGATCTGAGCAACTAATTCAGAGGACACAATGGGACAAATCATATAGAAACGAGGAAAAAGGGATGAGCGAAGAAAAAAAAGGCTTCTGGAGCCGTCTGGTTTCCGGACTGAGCAAGACGAGGGATAATATTGTTTCCGGCATTGATGCGGTATTCAATGGATTTTCCAATATTGATGACGATTTCTATGAAGAGATCGAAGAGATTCTCATTATGGGTGATATCGGTGTCAATGCAACGGAAGCTATCATTGAGAACCTGAAGAAAAAAGTAAAGGAAAATCATATCAAAGATCCGGCAGAGTGCAAGGAACTTCTGATCAACAGTATCAAAGAGCAGATGGATGTCGGAGAGACAGCCTATCGTTTTGAAAACGAGAAATCTGTGGTGCTGGTGATCGGTGTCAACGGTGTTGGAAAGACGACATCCGTTGGAAAGCTTGCCGGAAAATTAAAAGATCAGGGCAAAAAAGTTGTCCTTGCAGCAGCAGATACATTCCGTGCCGCAGCCGGAACACAGCTTCAGGAGTGGGCAAACCGCGCCGGAGTGGAGATGATCGGCGGACAGGAAGGCGCTGATCCGGGAGCTATCGTATATGATGCGGTGGCAGCAGCAAAAGCGCGGAATGCAGATGTACTTTTATGTGATACCGCAGGCAGACTTCATAATAAAAAGAATTTGATGGAAGAACTTCGCAAGATTAACCGTATTCTGGAAAAAGAATATCCGGATGCGTTCCGCGAGACACTGGTTGTTCTGGATGCAACGACCGGACAGAATGCACTCGCACAGGCAAGAGAGTTTGCAGATGTGGCAGATATCACCGGAATCATCCTGACAAAAATGGATGGAACAGCAAAGGGTGGAATCGCCGTTGCAATCCATTCAGAACTTGGCATTCCGGTAAAATATATCGGAGTCGGGGAGACAATCGAGGATTTGCAGAAATTCGATTCCAATCAGTTTGTGAATGCATTATTTGATGTACAGGAGGACAAATCCTCTCCTCGCCCATAGGAGCTCGGATTTTTTCTTCGAAAAAACAAGGAGGATTAATATGCTTACATTAGACAAGTTTGAGGAGGCTTCCGAAAAGGTAAAGGAAGTCACGACAGAGACAAAACTGGTTTACAGTGATTATTTCAGCCAGCAGACAGGAAACAAGGTTTATTTAAAACCGGAGAATATGCAGTTTACAGGTGCTTATAAAGTGCGTGGTGCATATTACAAGATCAGCACACTGACCGAGGAGGAAAGAGCGAAGGGACTTATCACTGCCTCCGCAGGAAATCACGCGCAGGGTGTTGCCTATGCTGCAAAATGTTATGGATGCAAGGCAGTCATTGTCATGCCTACCACAACACCGCTCATCAAAGTAAACCGTACCAAGAGTTATGGAGCGGAGGTTGTACTTTACGGAGATGTGTACGATGAGGCATGCCAGAAAGCTTATGAGCTCGCAGAGAAAGAGGGATATACATTTATTCATCCATTCGATGATCTCGCAGTTGCAACCGGTCAGGGCACGATCGCAATGGAAATCTTCAAAGAGCTTCCGTTGGTAGAATATATTCTTGTACCGATCGGTGGTGGCGGACTTGCAACAGGTGTTTCCACTCTTGCAAAATTATTAAATCCAAAGATCAAAGTGATCGGTGTAGAACCGGCAGGGGCAAATTGTATGCAGGCGTCTTTTGCAGCAGGAAAAGTGACAACCCTTCCGACTGTCAGCACGATTGCAGACGGTACAGCCGTTAAGACACCGGGCAGTAAGATTTTCCCTTATATCCGGCAAAATCTGGATGATATCATCACAGTGGAGGATGATGAGCTGGTAGCAGCGTTCCTTGACATGGTGGAAAATCATAAGATGATCGTGGAAAATTCAGGCCTTTTAACTGTAGCGGCATTAAAACATCTGGATGTGTCCGACAAACGGATCGTATCCATTTTAAGCGGCGGTAATATGGATGTCATCACCATGTCCTCTGTGGTACAGCAGGGACTGATCTTAAGAGACAGAATCTTCACAGTGTCAGTTCTGCTTCCGGATAAGCCGGGCGAACTCTGCAAAGTTTCCGGTATTATTGCGGCACAACAGGGAAATGTCATCAAATTGGAACACAATCAGTTTGTCACAACAAACCGAAGCGCAGCCGTGGAACTCCGCATTACATTAGAGTGTTTTGGCACGGATCACAAGAAACAGATCATCAAGGCGCTGGAAAAAGAAGGCTACAAACCAAAGGTTGTCCGCACCAGCTTATAAGATTTATAAGTAATACTAAATTGAATCTTGGCAGATAATCATATATGATGGTTGTGTATTTGTGACTTTTTAGTGAAAGGGGTATTATCAATGAAAAAAATAGAGGAGTATGTAAGAACCATACCGGATTTTCCGGAACCGGGCATTATGTTCCGTGATGTAACAAGCGTATTACAGGATCCGGATGGATTAAAGCTGTCGATCGATTCCATGATCAAACTGTTGGATGGAGTAGATTTTGACATTATTGCAGGTGCGGAGTCCAGAGGATTTATATTTGGAATGCCGATTGCCTATGCACTTGGAAAAGCTTTTATTCCGGTTCGTAAAAAAGGAAAACTTCCTTGTGAGACAGTCTCAGCAGAATATGATCTTGAATATGGAAAAGCAGAGATCGAGATCCATAAGGATGCGGTCAAACCGGGACAGAAGGTTGTATTAGTGGATGACCTGATCGCAACCGGAGGAACCATGGAAGCAAGCTGTAAATTAGTAGAGCAGCTTGGCGGTGAAGTTGTAAAAATCCTTTTCTTAATGGAGTTGGCAGGATTAAAGGGACGTGAAAAACTGGCAAAATATGATGTAGCCTCTGTGATCACATACGAAGGAAAATAACCTTATAAAATATGAAGATGCTATGCAGTTACGTCAGGAGAGACCGTGACTGTAAAATGATGTAAGACAAAGTGGGAGATTAGAATGTTAGAGAAAATGTTTAAATTAAAAGAGAACAACACGACTGTGAAAACAGAAGTGTTAGCGGGTATCACCACATTTATGACAATGGCGTATATCCTTGCAGTCAATCCATCCATGCTCGCAGCAGCAGGAATGGATAAGACGGCAGTTTTGATGGCGACCTGTATCGCTTCCTTTATTGGAACACTGGCAATGGCAATGCTTGCAAATTATCCATTTGCACTTGCCCCGGGTATGGGATTAAATGCTTATTTTGCATACACGGTATGTGGCGCAATGGGATACGACTGGAAAATCGCCCTGATGGCAGTTTTTGCAGAAGGTCTGATTTTTATCGTGCTCTCCCTTACTAATGTGCGTGAGGCGATCTTCAATGCAATTCCTACCACTCTGAAAAAAGGTGTGAGTGTCGGTATCGGTTTCTTCATCGCATTTTTAGGTTTACAGGATGGCCACATTGTTGTAAATAACGATTCCACACTTGTTACGATCGTTGACTTTACAGGAGATTTCCATACACTTGGAATCGGAGCGATCCTTGCACTGATCGGTCTTTTTATCATCTCTATTTTATATATCAGAGGTGTAAAAGGAGCAATCCTCATCGGTATTGCTGCCACATGGATCTTAGGAATGATCGCTCAGGCAGCTGGTCTTTATATCCCGGATGCAGAAGCAGGATTTTATTCTTTATATCCGGTCTGGGGACTGACAGATTTCACTTCTTTAGGAGAGACATTCGGACAGTGCTTTAAAGCAGATTTTTCTACGGTAAGAGTATTTGATTTTGTAGTGATTATTTTATCTTTCTTATTCGTTGATATGTTTGATACATTAGGAACTTTGATCGGTGTAGCAAACAAAGCACAGATGTTAGATAAGAATGATAAACTTCCAAGGATCAAACAGGCACTGCTCGCAGATGCGATCGCAACAAGTGCAGGTGCAGTTCTTGGTACATCCACAACAACAACATTTGTTGAGAGTTCTTCCGGTGTGGCAGAAGGTGCGAGAACAGGACTTGCCTCTGTAGTGACAGGTTTCTTATTCCTGCTCGCTATTTTCTTCTCACCAATTTTCTGCGCAATCCCGGGATTCGCAACAGCTCCGGCATTGATCTTCGTAGGATTTTTAATGGTAACAACGGTGATCTCGATTGACTTTACGGATATGACAGAGGCAATTCCAGCTTACTTATGTATGCTCGCAATGCCACTGATGTACAGCATTTCAGAAGGTATCGCAATCGGTGTTATCTCTTACGTTGTGATTAATGTGATCTGCGGTAAGGCAAAGAAAATCACACCGTTAATGTATGTACTTGCTGTATTGTTTGTATGTAAGTATATCTTCTTATAAAAGAGCGTGAACCAGATGAAATATGTTCCATTTATGATCTGCGTGATTGTGTTTATTTTCACAAGTGCAGGGTATTTTATCACAGATAAGAAAACAGAAAAAATATATGGAGCACTTTCGATAGTAAGCATCGCGTGTGCGATTGTGCAGGCGGCGATCGTGTTTTAGAATGTGTTAAAAGACAGGTGTCAAGCAAAATCCCTTTACTGTAAAGAAAAAATGCTTGACACCTGTTTTGTTTTATGTTATCTTAGCAAAGGTGCCGATGTATGAATAGTAAAATAAAGGCATGGTGTGAAGAATGGAAGAAAAAATCGAACAGGCTTATCTCTATGACTTCTACGGAGAACTGCTGAACGAACACCAGAGAAGAATCTATGAGGACTTCGTGTTCAATGACCTTTCTCTTGGAGAGATTGCAAACGAAGAGGGAATCAGCCGCCAGGGGGTACATGATATGATCAAGCGGTGTACCAAGTCTCTGGAAGGATATGAAGAAAAACTTCATCTGATTGCAAAGTTTCAGTCAGCAAAGCAGAAAGTAGCACAGATTGATGCACTGGCGAAGGAGTTTCATTCCAGTCACAATGAAGCGATTATGGAGGAGATCGAGCAGATTTCCAATCAGATTTTAGAGGAGCTATAAGATGGCATTTGACAGTTTATCTGAAAAACTTCAAAATGTATTCAAAAACCTGCGAAGCAAAGGTCGTTTGACAGAGGATGATGTCAAGGCAGCTTTGAAGGAAGTTAAGATGGCTCTTTTAGAAGCGGATGTTAACTTCAAAGTCGTAAAGCAGTTTGTAAAAGATGTGCAGGAACGCGCAATCGGACAGGATGTGATGAACGGACTGAATCCTGGGCAGATGGTCATTAAGATTGTAAATGAAGAGATGGTGAAGCTGATGGGCTCTGAGACAACAGAGATCAAGCTTCAGCCGGGAAAAGCATTGACAGTCATTATGATGGAAGGTTTACAGGGTGCAGGTAAAACAACCACCGCAGCAAAGCTTGCAGGAAAGTTTAAGCTGAAAGGAAAGAAAGTTTTACTGACTGCCTGTGATATTTACCGTCCGGGTGCGATTGAACAGTTACAGATCAATGGTGAGAAGCAGGGTGTGGAAGTATTTTCCATGGGAGATAAGATCAAACCTGTGAACATTGCCAAAGCAGCAATCGAGCATGCGGCAAAGAATGAATTTAATATTGTAATCCTGGATACAGCAGGACGTCTTCATATTGATGATGACATGATGGCTGAGTTGCAGGAAATCAAAGAGAATGTTACCGTTCATCAGACCGTTTTAGTTGTGGATGCCATGACTGGACAGGATGCAGTGAATGTAGCCAAGATGTTTGATGAAAAGGTTGGCATAGATGGTGTGATCTTAACGAAGTTAGACGGTGACACCAGAGGTGGTGCGGCACTTTCAATCCGTGCTGTTACCGGAAAACCTATTTTATATGTAGGTATGGGAGAAAAACTTTCTGATCTGGAGCAGTTTTATCCTGACAGAATGGCTTCAAGAATCCTTGGTATGGGTGATGTGCTGACATTGATTGAAAAAGCACAGGCTGATATCGATGAGGAGCAGGCAAAGCGTATTGAGCAGAAGATGCGCAAAAATGAATTTGACTTTGAGATGTATTTGGAATCTATGAGTCAAATGAAGAAAATGGGTGGATTATCCAGTATCCTTGGAATGATGCCCGGTCTTGGAATGGGAATGGGCAAAGGAAAGATGCCTGAGATCGATCAGGAAGCAGCTGAGAAGAGTATGGCGCGCACCGAAGCAATCATTTATTCCATGACACCGGAAGAGAGACGTAATCCGTCGCTTATGAATCCGAGCCGCAAGAACCGCATTGCAAAAGGTGCAGGAGTTGATATTGCGGAAGTAAATCGTCTGGTAAAACAGTTTGAACAGATGAAAAAGATGATGAAACAGATGCCAGGCATGATGAAAAAAGGTAAAAGAGGAATGTTCAAAGGGCTTCCTTTTTAATAAATTTTTAGCAATCACGTAGGAGGTGAAATGACATGGCAGTAAAGATCAGATTAAGAAGAATGGGACAGAAGAAAGCTCCTTTCTATAGAATCGTAGTTGCAGATTCCAGATCCCCAAGAGACGGAAGATGTATCGAAGAGATCGGAACTTATGATCCAACAAAAGATCCAAGCGAATATCATGTAAATGAAGAGTTAGCAAAGAAATGGTTAGCTAACGGAGCTCAGCCAACAGATACAGTAGCTAGAATCTTCAAAAATGCTGGAATCGAAAAATAAGATTAGTGAGGTGGTCTAATGAAAGAATTAGTTGAAGTAATTGCCAAATCACTAGTTGATTACCCGGACGAAGTTGTTGTGACAGAGACCGAGAATGAGAAAGCCATCGTGTTGGAACTGCGCGTTGCACAGTCTGACATGGGTAAGGTAATCGGCAAACAGGGTAGAATTGCAAAAGCGATCCGTGCCGTTGTGAAGGCAGCAGCCTCAAAAGAAGAAAAAAAAGTTATTGTTGAGATTATGCAGTAACATGATGGGCTATCCCAGTTGTCTGGGATAGCTTTTTCCTTACCATGCTAATTTGGATAGCAGAAGAAAGTTGATAAAGGAGATTACATGGAAGATTTATTACAGGTAGGTGTAATAACAACCACACATGGTGTCAGGGGAGAAGTGAAAGTATTTCCTACGACGGATGATCCGGCAAGATTTAAAAAACTGAAAAACGTTGTTTTGGATACCGGAAAAGAGTTAGTCGACCTTGAAGTTGCCGGTGTGAAATTTTTCAAAAATATGGTTATTGTCAAGTTCAAGGGAATTGACAATATCAATGACGTGGAAAAATATCGCAAAAAGAGTTTGTATGTCACCCGTGAAAATGCGGTAAAATTAAAGAAAAACGAGTACTTTATCGCAGATCTGATCGGTTTGCAGGCAGAGTCGGACGAGGGGGAAGATTTAGGCGAATTGAGCGATGTTCTCCAGACAGGTGCGAATGATGTATATGTTTTAAGCAAAGAGGGAACGGATGATATTTTGCTTCCGGCAATCAGAGAGTGCGTCAAAGAAGTTGATCTGGAAAATGGAAAAATCATTGTTCATTTACTTCCGGGACTTCGTGAGCTGAATGAAAAATAAAAGGAATGAGCAGAGAGACAGGAGTTCATAAAACATGAATTTTCATATATTAACATTATTTCCGGATATGGTCATGCAGGGATTGTCCACAAGCATTATCGGAAGAGCAAAAGACAGAGGACTGCTTTCCATTGAGGCGGTAAATATCAGGGATTATACGCTGGAACGTCATAAAAAAGTGGACGATTATCCATACGGAGGCGGTGCAGGTATGCTCATGCAGGCACAGCCGGTATATGATGCGTGGAAGTCTGTTGTGGATCGTATTGGATACAAGCCAAGGACGGTTTATCTGACACCGCAGGGACCGACATTCACACAACCGATGGCAAAAGACCTGGCTCAGGAAAAAGATCTGATTTTATTATGCGGTCATTACGAAGGAATCGATGAGCGTGTGTTAGAAGAGATTGTGACAGATTATGTTTCAATTGGTGATTATGTGCTGACAGGAGGGGAACTTCCTGCGATGGTCATGGTGGATGCAATCTCGCGTATGGTACCCGGGGTTCTTACGAATGATGAATCGGGTTCCACGGAATCATTTGAAGGTAATCTGCTGGAATATCCGCAGTACAGCCGCCCGGAAGAGTGGATGGGGAAAAAAGTTCCTTCCATCCTGTTGTCCGGTGATCATAAAAAAGTAGATGAATGGCGGAGAGAACAGGCAATATTACGGACAATTGAGCGCAGACCGGATCTGTTGAAAAAAGCGGAACTCACGAAAAAAGAGCAGATGAAATATCAGGAGTATCTGTAACTGTTTGCCAGGGCTTTATATTTGCGGTGAAGATCATATGAAAATGTTACGAGAGAAGGAGCGGGGTTTGATATGAATCACTATACAAAATCAATATGGGTATTAACGCTTGGCATGGCAGCACTGATCATTGCTTTTCTTTCTCCGCTTTTTGGAATTCTCTTTGGAATTGCAGCGATTATTCTGGGGAAGAAGACCATGTCGGAGGCAAAATCTAAAATGGCATATGCCGGATTCTGGATAGGCATTGCTGCGGTTGCAGTTGGAATAGCACTCTGGATCATCAGTGTTATTTATTTGTTGTAAAATGTGAAAAGCGCTTGACTTTTCCGTGAAAGCATGGTAATGTTAACGAGTTGTGAATAAAGGAGATGGTCCTCTGTTACGAATAGGCGTATTAAGAACATCCAAATAATAGGAGGTCACAAAATGAACGCAAGTGAAATTATTAAAAGCATTGAAGCAGAACAGTTAAAAGCTGAAGTACCTGAATTCCGTGTTGGTGATACTGTAAAAGTTTACGGTAAAATCAAAGAAGGAAACCGTGAAAGAATCCAGGTTTTCGAAGGTGTTGTAATTAAGAGACAGGGTGGAAGCAACCGTGAAACATTCACAGTTAGAAAGATTTCTAACGGATGTGGCGTTGAGAAAACCTGGCCTTTACATTCTCCAAACGTTGAAAAAGTAGAAGTTGTTCGTGCTGGTAAAGTAAGAAGAGCTAAATTATTCTACTTAAGAGACCGTGTTGGTAAGAAAGCTAAAGTAAAAGAATTAGTAAAATAGTTCAATGTATGCGTGAGCCATAGAGAGAGCAGCCGCTTTTTCTATGGCTTTTCTTATTCAGGTCAAGAAGACATGCATGTTGCATTTTACGAGGAGCAGAAAAAATGAGTACATTGCGGGAAAAGAGGAAAAAAGAACGGAGAGCATTAAGGCGGAGAAAAACAGCCGATTGGACAGTTGTGCTGATACTCTGTGCCATTGCCGTGTGTTGTGGAGGCTATCTGATCTATCATCACTGGAGTGTGAAACAGCGGGAGCTGGAGTACGAAAAACTTCGGCAGGAAGAGACGTTAAGTGCTGCAACAGAGACGGTTATCGCAGAGCCGGAGACAGAGGAGAGCACAGAAGAAACAGTGATCTACTGTGATCCGGTCTATGATTTCGGACAGTTGCATGAACAGAATGAAGATATTTACGCATGGATCGTTGTGCCGGGAACGCAGGTAGACTATCCGCTGTTACAGTCTGAGACAGACAATTATTATCTGGATTATAACTTAGACCACAGCAAGGGATATCCGGGCTGCATTTACACCAATCAATGTAACCGGAAAGATTTCTCGGATTATAATACGGTACTATATGGACATAACATGAAAAATGGTTCCATGTTTGGAAGTATTCACAGCTTTGAGGATGAAACGTTTTTTGACGGGCATCCGTATATTTATGTGTATACGGAAAATGAACGTCTGACTTATGAAATCTACGAGGCGGCGAAGTTTACAGATGTGTACATTCCGTCAGAGTATGTGATCAGCAGTAAGGACGACAGAGATCAGTTTTTGGCGGATGTCAGAGAAAAAGTTTCTGACAATAAATTACACGTCCGGGAGGATATGGAAATCGGAGAGGATGACAGACTTATCACACTTTCCACCTGTGTAAGCGGTGAGCGAAATCATCGTTATCTGGTGATCGGTGTACTTGTTGAGACGGCGCTTTACCGGTAAAGGGGCGGAATAATATATTTATAAAATCTGGAAAATCCGATTCTCGAATTGCACACAAACGTGCTTTGTGGTAATCTATAACGTGTATTTGTATACAGACGATAGAGCAGAGGAAAGCAAAAGTGAGAAGAAGACGGAGTGGACTAAATTTCGGAAGAAGAAAGAAAAAAGTAAACATGACCATTGTAAAGGAAATCTTAAGCTGGACAGTTGAGATTTTGATTACTCTGGTCATTGCTTTTACATTTGTATATTTTATCGGATTGCGAACCAGCGTGGTGGGGCAGTCCATGTCAGAAACATTGGAAAGTGGAGACGAAATTCTGGTAAATCGGTTCATTTATAAGGTGTCCGATCCAAAGCCGAATGACATTATTGTGTTTCTTCCAAACGGGAATGAAAAATCACATTACTATGTAAAGCGCGTGATTGCAGTGCCGGGAGACACGGTATTGATTCAAAATGGTGCTGTTTATGTGAATGGGGAACTTTTTGATGAGAAAGTAGATGTGTCTGCCATCGAGGAGGCAGGGCTTGCATCGGAGGAACTAAAACTCGAGGATGATGAATATTTTGTCCTTGGAGATAACCGCAATAACAGTGAGGACAGCCGCTATGCCAATATTGGAAATGTGAAAAAAGATTACATTATTGGAAAAGCATGGTTCCGTGTATCTCCGTGGAAAAAATTTGGATTTATATAAGAAAAGTGAGGAAAAAGTATGCAGTTTCAGTGGTATCCGGGACATATGACGAAAGCAAAACGTCAGATGCAGGAAGACATAAAATTAATTGATCTGGTGATCGAGCTTGTGGATGCGAGAATCCCGTTAAGCAGTCGGAACCCGGATATTGATGAGTTGGGAAAAAATAAAGCGCGACTGATCATCATGAACAAATCAGATTTGTCTGATGAGAATCAGAACAAAGAATGGGCAGCCTATTTTAAAAAGATGGGCTACTATGTTGTCGGTCTGGATGCGAGAACCAAGACAGGCATGAAAACAGTTACAAATGTAGTAATGGAAGCCTGTAAGGAAAAGATTGAGCGTGACAGAAGAAGAGGAATCTTAAATCGTCCTGTCCGTGCGATGGTAGTCGGAATTCCAAATGTTGGAAAATCGACGTTTATCAATTCCTATGCGGGAAAGGCATGTGCCAAAACTGGAAATAAACCGGGTGTGACAAAAGGAAAACAGTGGATCAGACTGAACAAAAATCTGGAATTACTGGATACACCGGGAATTTTGTGGCCGAAATTTGAAGATCAGATGGTTGGACTGCGTCTTGCACTGATCGGGGCAATCAAAGATGAAATTTTGAATATTGATGAATTGTCACTGGAGCTGATCAAAGTTCTGACAAGAGATTATGCCGGAATTTTAGCAGACCGCTATGGTGTAGATGAGACACAAACTCCGGTGAAGATTTTAGAGCAGATTGCAGAGAACCGCAAATGCATTTCCAAAGGAAACGAATTGGATTACAGCAAAGCGGCAGCACTTCTGATTGATGAATTCCGAGGCGGAAAGCTTGGAAAGATTACTTTGGAGTGGCCACAGGTGCAGGCTGAATAAAGCCGGTGATGAACCTATTTTATACAGAAAGCGTCAAAAGTTGACAAAGGATAAGTGGACAGAATGGCAGAGAAAAAAATCGGTGAGATCAAAGAAGAACTTAAGGCAGTGGACGATGAGAAACTGCCTTCTTTTATAGAAACATATGAAAAAGACGAGCGTTCCGGTGTTGTGAAAATCGTAGAGCAGGCAAAGAAACGGTTTGAAAAATTAGAGGCAGAGAAGCTGCGCATTGAAAATCTGAAAAAATATGAGCGGGAATATGCAGATTATGGCTATATCTGCGGTATTGACGAAGTCGGAAGAGGGCCGCTTGCCGGTCCGGTGGTAGCTGGCGCAGTTATTTTGCCAAAAGACTGCGATATTTTGTATATCAACGATTCTAAGAAGCTTTCTGCTGCAAAGCGGGAAGAATTGTATGATGTGATCATGGAAAAAGCAGTTGCGGTAGGTATTGGAATGGCAAGCTCACAGAGGATTGATGAAATCAATATTTTGCAGGCAACTTATGAGGCAATGCGTGAGGCTATAAGCAAATTAAGTGTAAAACCCGATATATTATTAAATGATGCGGTCACGATTCCCGGAGTTTCCATCAGACAGGTGCCAATTATCAAAGGAGATGCAAAAAGTATTTCCATTGGGGCGGCGAGCATTGTTGCGAAGGTTACAAGGGACCGGCTGATGGTAGAGTACGACAAGATTCTGCCACAGTATGGCTTTGCTTCCAATAAAGGCTATGGTTCGGCGGAACATATCAAGGCATTGCAGGAAGTAGGATCATCTCCGATACATCGTGCCAGCTTTATCAAAAATTTTGTTTAAGGGATATGGACTACCGTATTAGAAATTGCTTCTGATCGCAGGAAAAATTTTACTATAGAGGAAGTTTGTATCAAGTGAGGCGAAACCATGCACATATCCGATATGTTAGGACAATACAACAGAAATATTTCAAGTGGAACAGAAGAATTAAAAGCAGCTTCCGGTATGCAGAAAGTGGTATCTACGATGGAAGAATTGTCTTCCGGAAGTGTTTTTGAAGGAACGGTCAGTTCTGTGAAAAATGGAAAAGTGACGCTGGCGCTTAGCGATGGACAGACCATCACAGCAAGATTGTCCGGAAAAGTGCCGCTCTCACAGGGGACTCCGATGTTCTTTCAGGTAAAAAGCAATGACGGTGCGACCATTGAAATCAAACCATACACAGGTGCTGGCAGTGGAGGAAACCCAATTCTTACCAATGCGCTGACGGAAGGAACCGTACCTGTGACAGAGCGGAATCTTGCAATGGTAGATGCTATGATGAAAGAGCAGATGCCAATTGATAAGCAAAGCCTTTTAAATATGGCAAGGATCGCAAATATGAATCCGGGTGTAAATATTACTACGGTTGTAAGTATGACAAAACTCGGAATCCCGGTTTCGCCGGAGATGGCAGCACAGTTCGAAAACTATATGACAGATGAGCATGCCATTTTACAGGAGATGGATCAGGCGATGAACGAACTGGCTGACCTTGCGGGCTCAAGCAATCTGACACCGGATCAGGCGGTACAGATGAATCAGAAGATTGTCACGATCCTTCTTTCGGAGCAGACTGTTACCGGAGCACCGGTCAATGCAGAGGGACAGATAGAAACCGGTGGACAGACAACGGCAGAAGGGCAGATTTTGACTGGCGGACAGATAACGGCAGAAGGACAGACGACGTCGGAAGGACAGATTTTGACTGACGGACGGCTAGGCGCAGAGGAACAGACTGTAAACGGAGAGCAGACCACAACAGCAGGACAAGCCATACAGGAAGGAACAGGTGGTCAGGCAATTGGTGAGGTTTTATCAGATCAGCAGTTTTCAAGTCTCGGAAGGTTATTGCAGAATATTCCTTCACTGGTAGAAAGTACAAAACTTTTCCCGGAAGCGATGGAGCAGGATATTTTTATCGACACGTTGGAGGATGAAAGCGTAGCACAGAATCTGATGACAGAGGACGCTGCATGGAAAGCTGCGGACGGCAAAACGGCATTGGACAAAAATCTGACCGTCTCTGATTTTCTGCGCACAGTATCACAGCTTTTATCTGAAAACAATGGAATGGCATCGCAGAGTATCCAAAAATTATTCGGAAGTGATGCATATAAAAGTCTGCTTCGGAATGTGATGGAACAGCAGTGGCTGATACAGCCGGAAGCGTTGAAACAGGAGAAAAAAATCAGCCAGCTTTACGAAAAATTAGAGCAGCAGATGAAACAGGTGGAAGAAGCGCTGAAAGAAGCAGGCGTTACGAAAACCAGATTTCCGGATACTGCGACAGAAGTGCGTGGTAATATTGAATTTATGAATCAGCTCAATCAGGCATATACATATGTACAGGTGCCATTGAAGATGTCCGGTCAGAATGCAAACGGAGAACTTTATGTATACACGAATAAAAAGAATCTGAGAGACCCTGATGCAGAGTTGAGCGCTTTTTTGCATCTGGATCTGGAACACCTTGGCTCTACCGATGTCTCAGTGAAAATGCAGCATCGGAATGTCAAAACAAATTTTTATATGGCTGACGATGCGTCCTATGATCTTGTGGAAAAGTATCTGCCCATTCTGGAACAAAAGCTGAAAGACAAAGGTTATCAGTGTACCATAACGATGACAAAGGAAGAAAAGAAGGTCAGCTTTGGGGATGATTTCCTGCGGAAAGATATGCCACAGACGGGAACACTGCATCGGTATTCGTTTGATGTGAGAGCCTAGTATATCAGATACAAAACAGAGGTGGTGAGCGGATATGGCATGGGATAATGAAAAGAAAAAGGTAAAAACAGCGGTAGCAGTAGCATATGAGCCGGGAGATAAAGCACCGAAGATCCTTGCCAGTGGCAGGGGCGAAGTGGCAGAAAAGATCATCGCAAAGGCAAAAGAAAATGATGTCCCTTTCTATAAAGATAATAAGCTGGCGGAGACGCTGTCGAAATTAGAGATCGGGGATGCGATTCCACCGGAACTTTATGAAGTAGTCGCTGAGATCCTTGTGTTTGTGGATGATATGGATAAGATGAAGGCAAAATTGTAGCAGGCAGATATGTTATCATAAATGAAGTGAAATTGCAGCAGATGAATGGCATAATCAAATAGTGTGCTGCAGGAAGTGAATAGAATGAGGGACAGCAGGCACAAAAGAAGGATGCTGCTGTAGAAAAGAGGGTTTTATCAATAAGAGAAGTGTGGGAACTGCCTATGAAAAACTGGCAGGTGCATATTTGGAACAGCAGGGGTATGAGATTTTAGAATATAATTACAGATGCCGCATGGGAGAAATCGATATCGTGGCAAGACAGGGCGGATATCTTGTGTTTGTGGAAGTGAAATACCGTGCGGACAACGCAGCGGGAAATCCATTTGAAGCGGTGACTTCTGCAAAGCAGAGAACGATTTCCAAAGTAGCTTCGTATTATTGCCTGACACATGGTTATGGAACATATACACCTTGCAGGTTTGATGTGGCGGCAGTTTTGGGAGAGCAGATAAAAGTCATTCAGAATGCATTTGACTATCAGGGGTTCTGAGAGGGTGAAAGAATGCATTTTTATATGGCTTCTTTTTCGCAGGACAAAATCAGGAGAGTTGTAAGCGATATGGAACATAAAAGCTGGAAGCGGAAAAACAATACAGGAGTGCCGGCAGAGGTGATACATCATCCTGGGGCTGGCGTGGAAGTGCCGCTTTTACATTTTCCGTTATTGGAGAAAACAGGAATCGTAAAAGAAGGTTTTACCACAAGACTTGGCGGCGTGAGTGAGGGTATTTTTTCCACCATGAATCTGAGTTTTACAAGAGGAGATGAAGAGGAGGCAGTCCGGGAAAATTACAGAAGACTTGCATCAGCGCTTGATGTGGATTATGATAAATTTGTTTTTACGGATCAGACACATACGACAAATGTAAGAAAAGTGACGGCGGAGGATGCCGGAAATGGACTTACGAGAGAACGGGAATTTCATGATATAGATGGATTGATCACAGATGTGCCAGGCATAGTGTTATCAACGTTCTATGCGGACTGTGTTCCATTGTATTTTGTCGATCCGGTGCACCGCGCCATCGGGTTAAGCCATTCCGGCTGGCGTGGAACAGTAAACCGCATGGGAAAAGCGACTATCGAGGCGATGCGGAGGGAATACGGAAGCAGACCGGAGGAACTGCGCTGTGCGATCGGACCTTCCATCTGTCAGGATTGCTACGAGGTGAGCGGGGATGTTGCGATGGAGTTTGAGCGGGCATTTGCAGGACATGAGAATGAGATCCTTATCGCAAAAGAAAATGGAAAATATCAGCTCGATCTCTGGAAGGCAAACGAAATTGTACTGCTTGATGCAGGTGTCCTGCCGGAACATATAGAGATCACGGACATTTGCACGTGCTGCAATCCTGATTTACTTTTTTCCCACCGCGCAAGCCATGGTAAGCGCGGAAACCTCGGGGCATTTTTATGTTTAAAATAAGATAATTGCGAAACTCATGAAAGATGCTTATAAGGAGTTTCGCAATTATCTGTATTTGAAATAGATAAAGGAGCAAAAGATATGAGTAAAAATTATGTAGATTATATGGTAGAAGAGACAAAGAATATCCTCGCAATCGACAGTCCATCCGGCTACACAAAAGAGGTGGCAGACTATGTCATGGGAGAATACAAAAAACTCGGATATGAGCCAAAACTTACGGTAAAAGGCGGTGTGCTCGTACCGATCGGCGGCAGGGACAAAGAGAACGCCGTTCTTTTAGAGGCACATATTGATACGTTAGGTGCCATGGTGGCAGAGATCAAAGCCAACGGAAGACTCCGTGTCACAGCGGTCGGCGGTATGAATGCAAACAATGCAGAGGGAGAAAACTGTAAAGTTGTCACCAGATTTAACGGAAAATATGACGGAACATTACAGCTGATCAACGCTTCCATTCATGTAAACGGAGAATATAACGATACGAAGAGAAGCTATGATTCCGTGGAAGTTGTTCTGGATGAAAAAGTAAAATCAAAAGAGGATGTGGAGAAGCTCGGCATTATGACAGGTGATTTTGTCTGCTTTGATCCGAGAACTACGGTGACAGCATCCGGTTACATTAAGAGCCGGTTCTTAGATGACAAATTAAGTGTTGGAATTTTATTGGGCTATGCAAAATATTTGAAAGAGGAAAATGTGACACCGGAGCGTATGATCTACCAGCACATCACTGTATTTGAGGAAGTAGGACACGGTGGCGCAGCCTCTGTCCCGGAAGGCGTGACAGAAGTGATCTCTGTGGATATGGGATGTGTCGGTGACGGACTTGCCTGTGATGAGACACAGGTGTCGATCTGTGCGAAGGACAGCCATGGACCATATCATTATGATGTGGTAAACGGTCTTGTGAAGGCAGCGAAAGAGAATGGCATTGATTTTGCAGTGGATGTCTATCCATACTATGGTTCAGATGCAGATGTTGCGCTGAGCGCCGGATATGATGTGCGCCACGGACTGATCGGTTCTGGCGTGTATGCATCACACGGATATGAGAGAAGCCATGTGGATGGCGTGAAGAATACATTCGAACTTCTGAAGGCTTATCTCGGATAGCTGAAACGATGCTGCTTTTGAAAAAAGCATAATTTAAAGATTTCTTAATAATATCCTAGGATTATCTTCATTGTAATAGAAGACCTCCCGTGCTATATTAACTGTATGAAGAATGATAGTACACATCATACAGCTAATACAGATGGGAGGTTTGTTATTTGATTCAGTTAAATTACAGGGATGCAAAACCAATTTATGAACAGATCAAAGATGGTCTGAGAAAGCTGGTTATCACGAATTCCCTTATTGCAAATGAAAAGCTGCCCTCCGTGCGGGAAATGGCTTCGAAGCTTGCCATCAATCCAAATACCATCCAGAAGGCATACCGGGAACTTGAGGCAGAGGGATATGTCTATACCGTTGCCGGAAAAGGAACATTCGTTGCCGAGCGGAAAGAAGTGCTGGGCGTCAGAAATGAAGAACTGATGAAGGAATTTGATGAAGTGGTGACGGAACTGTTGTTTTTGGCGACGGATGGGGACAGTTTGAAGACACGTATTGAACAATTGGCTAAAGGGGGAGAGGCACAATGATCCAGGTTCATAATTTAAAGAAAAAGTTTGATGATTTTCAGGCGTTGAACGGCGTGGAAATGCATGTGGGAAAAGGTGATATTTATGGACTGGTCGGACCAAACGGAGCAGGAAAGTCTACGTTGATCCGCCATCTTACCGGAGCTTATAAGGCAGATGAGGGAGAGATCCTGATCGACGGTGAACCGGTATTTGAAAACCGGAATATCAAGCAGAGGATGGCTTATATCCCGGATGAACTGTTTTATTTTATGCAGGCAGATACGATGGAGATGAAACGCTTTTATGAAGGCATCTATCCACAGTTTGACAGTAAGCTTTTTTATAAAATGCAGGAATTTTTCCCGACGATCGATGTGAAACGCACTATCAGACGGCTGTCGAAAGGCATGCAGAAACAGGTAGCGTTCTGGCTTGCAATCTGCTGTAAACCGGATCTGCTGATCTTAGACGAACCGGTGGACGGACTTGATCCTGTGATGCGCAGACAGATCTGGAGTATCTTAATGGCGGAAGTGGCAGAGCGGAAAATGACAGTTTTAGTGTCTTCCCATAACCTGAGGGAACTGGAGGATACCTGTGACCATGTGGGCATCATGCACCATGGAAAAATTATGATCGAGCGGTCTTTGAGCGATCTTCAGGGAAATATTTCCAAGATACAGGTGGCATGTCAGAATGGTGTGCCAAAATTGCCGGATGATTTTGAGGTGCTGCATATGGCAAACACAGGGCGTGTCTATACCCTGATCGTAAAAGGTGATCCGAAGGAGGCAGAGAAAGTTCTTCTGACAGAAAATCCTACCATTGTTGATGTGCTTCCGTTGACACTGGAGGAAATCTTTATTTATGAATTGGGAGGTGTGGATTATGAAGTCAAAGACATCCTGCTTTAACAAAACAATTTTCAAAAAAAATATGACACATTTCTGGCCTTTGTGGGCATTGTACAGTTGTTATCTGATCGTTTCGCTTCCGGTCGGACTGTGGTTTAATATGCGGTATTATCTGCAGGATGACAGTTACAGCCAGCTCCAGAGACAGGTTTATGCGATCAGTGGCGCTATGCGGGCAGCCATGAATCCGGTGATCACATTTGCATTTGCAGCAGTGATGATCATGGCAGTGTTTTCCTATCTGTATTCTGCAAAGAATACGAATATGATCCATTCACTTCCGGTGGACAGACGGGAGTTGTTTGTGACGAATATCATATCTGCGTTTGCATTTATGGTCGTTCCGCAGATCCTGACCTTTATTATCACGGTGTTCGTCTGCATTGGTGCACATATCACCAATATCCAGTACATTTTATACTGGTTTGGTGCAGAAGCCGCAATGACGTTTTTTGCACTGGCGCTCGGCGCATTTGTGGCGATGTTTACCGGACAGCTCCTGGCATTTCCGGTGTATTATGTCGTAGTCAATTATCTGTATGTAGGATGCTGGTATCTGATCAACATGGTGATAGAGAGTGTCTGCTTTGGGGTGTCAAACAATTGGAATCCGGGAAAATCCTGTATTTTGTCTCCGATTTACTATCTGACAAACAATCTGCGGATACAGTCAGTAGAAAACAGTGAGTATGTGACGGTTGGAATCGAGTTTAAGGGTGCATATCTGCTCGGGATTTATGCAGTGGCAGGTGTGGTATTCCTGATCGCAGCCTATCAGTTGTATAAATGGAGAAAATTGGAGACTGCGGGTGACCTTATCAGCATGCGGGGGATCAAGCCGGTGTTCCGCTGGGGCGTGGCTGTCTGCGCCGGTCTGCTTGGAGGAAATGCCGTTGCTGACACGATCGGAAACAGTTTTTCTTCGGCAAAGGTACATTTTTGGATACTTGCAGCAGGCACACTGATCTTTGGTGCGATCGGTTTTTTTGTGGCAGAGATGCTTATTGAGAAGAATTTCCGTGTGTTCCACAAAAAGAGAGTTGGGGAATGGGCAGTCTTAACGGTTGTTCTGGCAGCATTTCTGGGTGCACTGAAACTGGATCTATTCCGGATCGAAGGAAAAATACCGGATGTTTCAGAGGTTAAGGTGGTATCGCTCAATCTGGACTACACGCTCCGCTATACCGAACCGGATGATATTCAGAAGATCATAGATCTCCAGAAAGAGATCCTGGCACAGAAAGAAGAGTGCCTGAGCGCAGAGACCCAATATTATCTCTCAATCACATATACCCTGAAGGATGGTAAGAAGCTGCGGAGAAGTTATACAGTTCCGGTTGGGCAGGATGCGGCTGCGGACAAAGATTCTATCGTTGCAAAAGTGACTGCGTTAGAGAGTGATCCGGATAAGATGATGCAGAACATGTTTGGCAATTACTATAAGACGAATGAGTATTATGCCGGCAGCATCTCATTTGTAGATGAGAACGGCAGAACAGAGGATTACCGTTTTACACAGGAAGAACTTGACGCTGTCATGGAGGCGGTGCAAAAAGATGTGGAAGCGGGAAACATGACGGATTATCAACTTTATTCGCTCCGTGCCGGTGATGAGGATAACACGTACAGGGATCGTTATTTTAACAATCTGGATATCAGTTTTTATAATCAGGACGGTATCATCTGGAATTACAGTTCTTACAGTGTGGATGGGGTTGATGTGACAGAAGCGGTGCTGACAGGGGAGAAGACTGCAGAAGAGGCAGAAGCTTATTTCCCAAACAGTGACAGTGCCTATGTTGAGTTCGGAAGCAAATGCACAAACATTATTGAGACATTGAAAAAACTTGGGATTTTGAACAGTGAGCGAAAACTTATGACTTATGATGAGTATGACGCACTGATGAATCCGGTTACGGCAGTAAGGGAAAAAGGAATACCGCACATTTCCTAGACAAAACGCATAGTTCAGAAAAAAGATGGAATAAATATTGTTATTCCATCTTTTTTATTGTAAACTGTTATTGTTATTTTTAGCGTAACGGTAGAAAACCATTTAAGGTTATAACAGGAAAGTAGTGGAGATCCCAGTTCTTTCCGTGATACATGAGAAAAGGAGTTTTATCAATGAGTAAACCAGTCGTAGCGATTGTTGGACGCCCGAATGTAGGAAAGTCTACGTTATTTAATGCACTTGCAGGTGAGCGTATTTCAATTGTACAAGATACACCAGGCGTTACAAGAGACCGTATTTATGCGGAGGTGTCGTGGTTAGATCACAATTTTACCATGATCGATACCGGAGGTATTGAACCGGACAGTAACGATATTATTTTATCACAGATGAGAGAGCAGGCAGAGATCGCGATCGCAACTGCAGACGTGATCATGTTTATTGTCGATGTCAGACAGGGCTTGCAGGATTCGGATTCCAAAGTTGCAGATATGCTGCGCCGTTCCGGCAAACCGGTCGTGCTGGTCGTCAATAAAGTGGACAGCTTTGAAAAGTATATGGCAGATGTCTATGAGTTCTATAATCTTGGAATCGGAGATCCGTTCCCGGTTTCTGCCGCTTCCATGTTGGGACTTGGAGATATGTTAGATGAAGTGGTGAAATATTTCCCGGAATATAAGAAAGATGACGAGGAGGACGACCGTCCGAAGATCGCCATTATCGGAAAACCGAATGTTGGAAAATCATCCCTCATCAACAAACTGGCACAGGAGGATCGTGTCATTGTATCGGATATCGCAGGCACGACCAGAGATGCGATCGATACCGACATTAAGTACAATGGAAAAGAATATGTGTTTATCGATACCGCAGGATTGAGACGTAAGAATAAGATCAAAGAAGAGATCGAGCGTTACAGTATTATCCGTGCAGTGACAGCCGTTGAGCGTGCAGATGTCTGTATTATTGTGATCGACGCTACCGAGGGCGTGACCGAGCAGGATGCCAAGATCGCGGGAATCGCACATGACCGTGGAAAGGGAATCATCATCGCAGTCAATAAATGGGATGCGATTGAAAAAGATGATAAGACCATCTACCGCCATACTGAGAAAATCCGTGATATCTTAAGCTTTATGCCGTATGCGGAGATTATTTTCATCTCTGCAAAATCAGGACAGCGTCTCAATAAGATTTTTGAGACGATCGATGTCGTAATTGAGAATAACAGTATGCGTGTGGCAACCGGTGTATTGAATGAAATTGTTACCGAGGCAGTTGCGATGCAGCAGCCGCCATCGGATAAGGGAAAGAGACTGCGTATCTATTACACCACGCAGGTTTCTGTAAAACCGCCAACCTTTGTGATCTTTGTAAATGATAAACAGTTGATGCATTTCTCATACACAAGATATCTGGAGAACCGTATCCGTGATACCTTCGGATTCCGGGGAACTGCACTTCGTTTTATCATCAGAGAGAGAAAGGAAAATGAAAAATGATCATCGCAAGGATAGTTGCAGTAGCAATCGGCTACGTCTGCGGATTATTTGAAACAGGTTATTTTTATGGGAAAAAGAAAGGTGTGGATATCCGTACAAAAGGAAGCGGCAATTCCGGTGCGACAAACACCTTAAGAACATTTGGCTGGAAGGCAGGACTTGTGACCTGCCTCGGCGATATTTTAAAAACGGTAGCGGCAGTGTTAGCTGTTAAACTGATCTTTGGAAGAACATATACAGAAGACATCATTCTTCTGGAACTGTATGCAGGTTTTGGAGCGGTGCTCGGACACAATTTTCCGTTTTATCTGAAGTTCAAAGGCGGAAAAGGAGTTGCATGTACCGGTGGTATGGTGCTTGCAGTATTTCCAATCGTTGCACCGGTCAGTATGGGACTTTTCCTGGTGATCAGCGCAGTGACAAAATATGTATCTCTCGGCTCGATCATCGGACTGATCAGTGTTTTTGTCCAGGTGGTCATTTACGGACAGCTTGGGATTATCACAGTTCCAATGGGAATCCGTGCGGAATTTTACATAGTGACAGCCTGTTTTACCATTTTAGGGGTATGGCAGCACCGTGCAAATATCAGACGTCTTGCAAATGGCACAGAGAATAAGATCGGTGCGAAAAAGAAGGAGCAGAAATAATTTTTTGATTTGGAGTGAGAAAAATGGCAGATGTTGCGATCATAGGAGCAGGAAGCTGGGGGATCGCCCTTGCAAAAGTACTGCATACCAATGGAAATAAAGTGACAGTGTGGTCGATCGTGGAAGATGAGATTACCATGCTGAAAGAAAAACATGAGCATGTGCAGAAACTTCCGGGGGTAAAACTGCCGGAAGATATGGAATTTACAACAGATCTGGAATCTGCGGTTTCAGGTAAAGCATACCTGATCCTTGCAGTGCCGTCTGTATTCACAAGAAGCACAGCAAAGAGCATGGCGCCTTTTGTGAAAGAGGGACAGATCATCGTGTGCGTGGCTAAGGGAATTGAGGAAGAGACACTGATGCCGCTTACCGACATTGTGGAGCAGGAGATCCCGCAGGCAGAGGTTGCAGTGATGTGTGGACCAAGCCATGCGGAAGAAGTTGGAATCGGACTTCCAACTGCAGTTGTAGCAGGAGCAAAAAAACGAGCTGTTGCAGAGGGAATCCAGGACATTTTCATGAACAACGTTTTCCGTGTGTATACAAGCCCGGATGTGCTTGGCATGGAACTTGGCGGTTCGTTAAAGAACGTGATCGCGCTTGCAGCCGGAATGGCAGACGGTCTGGGATATGGGGATAACACGAAAGCGGCACTCATCACCAGAGGAATGTTTGAGATGAACAAGCTTGCTGTGACGATGGGCGCAAAACAGGAGACGTTAAACGGACTTACCGGAATCGGTGATCTGATCGTGACCTGTGAGAGTAAACACAGCCGTAACCGCAAAGCCGGAATGCTGATCGGACAGGGTTACACCATGCAGCAGGCGATGGACGAAGTGAAAATGGTCGTAGAAGGTGTCTACTCTGCGAAAGCAGCGATCGCCCTTGCAAAAAAATACGGTGTAGATATGCCGATCATTGAGGAAGTCAACAAAGTATTATTTGAGGACAAACCGGCAAAAGAGGCGGTCAATGACCTGATGCTCCGCGATAAGAAAATGGAACATGGCAATCTTGGCTGGGAAGATTAAGAATGCAGGAGTTCCTTATAATTTGCAGGGAAAAACGTATGGAAGAATTAAGATTTAATTAAAAAATATATCTGACAGATTGTGCTAGAATGGAGAATATAAATGAAGATCAATATAAAAAAACTTGATGCGGATGCAGTACTCCCGACAAGGGGAAGCAGTCAGGCGGCAGGCTATGATCTGTATGCAAAAAGTTCTGAGGATACTGTGATTCCACCACACAAAACAGTGATGGTCGGCACAGGACTTGCGATGGAAATACCGGAAGGATATTTCGGTGCGATTTTTGCAAGAAGCGGTCTTGCCTCCAAGCAGGGACTGCGCCCGGCAAATTGTGTCGGAGTAGTGGATTCTGACTACCGGGGAGAATTTATGATCGCCTTACATAATGATACGGATGAGGAGCGTGTGATCGCCGGAAAAGAGCGCATTGCACAGATGGTCGTAATGCCGTATCTTTCTGTTGAGTTTGAGGAAGTAGAAGAATTGAATGAGACGGAGCGCGGGGAAGGCGGATTTGGTTCTACCGGAAGAAAGTAATATCCGGAAAATGCCGGAATAGTGGGGTTAAGGAGGTATTTTATTATGGAAAGCAGAATGGTAAAGTTTTATTCAAAAGAGAGCAACATGGTTGCAATTCATGCAATTCCGGGACATTTTGCAACCAGTCATTCCCATATCAATTACTATATTGATATCACAAGCTTGAAGACAAGAATTCAGGAGGCGAAAGAGGTTGCCCGTGTGCTGCATCAGAAGATCGGAAGAGTTTCCTATGTGGATACGATTGTATGTATGGACGGCACGGAGGTGATCGGAGCGTTTTTGGCAGAGGAATTTGAAAAAGAGGATATGGCATCTACGAACCGCCATGAGACAATTTATGTGGTTTCGCCGGAGATGAACAGCAATAACCAGCTCTTATTCCGTGATAATATCAAACCAAGTATCGCAGGAAAACATGTGATCTTATTATCTGCATCTACCACAACCGGAAAGACAATCCACAGAAGTCTTGAGGGAATCCGTTACTATGGCGGCGTGATCGAGGCAGTGGCATCTGTGTTCAGCACGGTATCTGAGATGGATGGCTTTGCGGTACACTCGGTGTTCCATGCAGAGGATCTTCCGGGATATGCGGCTTATTCCGCAGATGACTGTCCATTCTGTAAAAAAGGAATCAAGCTGGATGCCGTGGTCAATGGATTCGGTTATTCTAAGTTATGATCAGAAATGAATGTATGGAATAAAAGATACAGGCAGGTTGCTTCGTCAATTTGACGGAAAAAGATGAAATATCAGTGCAATCTGACGAAGAAATCAAAAAACAGTCAAAATCACTGTGAGTTCCTACAAGAAATCGACAGATTCTTTGTGTAGGTAACATATGGCGTTTTTGGCTGTTTTTTTGTATAGTAAATATATCAAGAAACGAACAATTTATCAGGAGGTATTTACACCAATGGCAAGTTTATCATTAACAAATGTATGTAAAGTTTATCCTAACGGTTTTGAAGCTGTTAAGGATTTCAGCCTTGAAGTAGAAGATCAGGAGTTCATCATCTTCGTAGGACCATCCGGATGTGGTAAATCTACTACACTTCGTATGATCGCAGGTCTTGAAGAGATTTCTTCCGGTGAATTAAAAATCGATGGAAGAGTTGTAAACGACGTAGAGCCAAAAGACAGAGATATCGCAATGGTATTCCAGAACTACGCATTATATCCACATATGACCGTATTTGACAATATGGCATTCGGATTAAAATTAAGAAAAGTTCCTAAGGATGAGATCAAGAAAAAAGTAGAAGAAGCTGCTAAGATCCTTGATCTTGAGAAATTATTAGACCGTAAACCAAAGGCTTTATCCGGTGGACAGAGACAGCGTGTTGCTATGGGACGTGCTATCGTTCGTAATCCTAAGGTATTCCTTATGGACGAACCTCTTTCCAACTTGGATGCAAAATTACGTGTTCAGATGCGTTCTGAGATCGCTTCCTTACATAACAGATTAAAAGCTACTATCATCTATGTAACACATGATCAGACAGAAGCTATGACATTAGGAACCAGAATCGTTGTATTAAAAGATGGTGTTATCATGCAGGTTGATTCTCCACAGAAATTATACAATGAGCCTAACAACTTATTCGTAGCTGGATTCATCGGATCTCCACAGATGAACTTCATCGACGCTGTATGTAAAGTAGAAGGCGAGAGAGTAACTCTTAACTTCGAGAAGACATCTGTTGTCCTTCCTCCGGCAAAAGCTAAGAAATTGATCGATGGCGGATACAACGGAAAGACAGTTGTTATGGGTATCAGACCAGAAGATATCGGAGATTCCCAGATTGAGATCGAAGCTCACAAAGATGCAGTATTCGAGACAGACGTAACAGGATACGAGTTATTAGGTTCTGAAGTATTGTTATACTTCAATGTAGCAGGAACAGCCATGACAGCAAAAGTTGATTCCAGAACAACAGCTCGTATGGGTGATCATATCACATTAGCAATCGATCCAGAGAAGATTCACTGCTTCGACAAAGAAACAGAATTGACAATTACCAACTAATTCGGTAAAATTATATAAACTCAGTAGAACCGGGTGCAGCATTTGTACCCGGTTTTTCTTTGCAGACAATCATAAATCTGACTGTCGCAGTATCAGTGCGTCCAATGGAAAAATAATGATTGCAAAACAAACATGTGTTCTATATAATAAATAACGAAAGGAATGGAGCGTATGATATCAAACCATAAGATACAGACTGCTTTAGACGAGATCAAGGAGATTTCCAAGATTGATCTGGCATTATATTCAGAGAAAGGCAAACAGGTTGCGGCTACTTTTGAACCGGAAGGCGATATGGAAGAGGCGGTAACTTCATTTGCAGCATCAATGGCAGAGAGCCAGATGCTGTCCGGTTGTCATTTCTTTAAAATAATGGTAGAGGGTGAAGTGGAATATATTCTTTTGACAAAGTCATCCGCAGAAGATGCTTATATGGTAGGACGGTTGGCAGTTTGCCAGATAAGGAATCTTGCAGCCGCTTATATGGAGCAGTTTGACCGTAATAATTTTATGCAGAATATCCTGCTTGGAAATATGCTCGTGGTGGACATGTACAATAAGGCCCAGAAGCTGCATATTGAACAGGCAGAACGTGTTGTTTTCGTGATTGAGATTGACGGCAAGAAAGATGCAACCGCGATGGAGACAGTCAAGAATCTGTTCGTGACCAAGACCAGAGACTATGTGACAGAAGTGGACGAGCAGAGCATTGTCCTGATCAAAGATACCAGAGACATGAAAGAAGATGAAGAACTGCAGACATTGGCAAGTATGATCGTGGATAATATGCACACTGAGGCGATGGTGAAAGTGCGCGTGGGCTATGGAAACCGTGTGCATAATCTGCAAGATATTGCCAAATCCTATCAGGAAGCCAAGATGGCGTTAGAAGTCGGAAGAATTTTTTATGCAGAGCGTGAGACGATTGCATACAGCCTGCTTGGAATTGGGCGTCTGATCTATCAGCTTCCGATGAGCTTATGCGAGATGTTTATTCATGAAGTGTTCGGGGATGAAGTGCCGGATATATTTAATGAAGAGATTAATACAACCATCCAGAAGTTTTTTGAAAATAATCTGAATATCTCAGAGACTGCCAGACAGTTATATGTGCACCGGAATACATTAGTATATCGTCTGGAACGTTTAGAGAAGGCAATCGGATTAGATATCCGTAAGTTTGATGATGCAATGACCTTTAAGATTGCGATGATGGTCATTGCACATATGAACCAGCAGAAGGTAGAAGAGTAGGGCAGATTTGAAAGAATATTATGAAATGAATCTGCAAGTTTGTGACAGAGCGCAGGAAAATGAATGAAGTGAGGTAAGAAATGGCAGGTTATGATGAGCACAGCATATCGGTTTTAGAAGGGTTAGAGGCTGTTCGGAAAAGACCGGGAATGTATATCGGAAGTGTTTCCAGAAAGGGATTGAACCACCTGATCTATGAGATCGTAGACAACTCTGTGGATGAGCATCTGGCAGGGGCATGTGATACGATCCATGTCACATTGGAGAAGAATGGTTCCTGTACGGTAGAAGATAATGGACGAGGCGTTCCGGTCGGAATGCACGCCAAAGGTGTTTCGGCAGCACGTCTTGTATACACAACCTTACACGCCGGCGGTAAGTTTGATGATTCTGCATATAAGACGAGTGGAGGGCTTCACGGAGTAGGTTCTTCCGTTGTCAATGCATTGTCTGTTTATATGGATGTGGAGATCAGCAGAGAGGGGTATATTCATCACGACCGCTATGAGAGAGGCGTTCCGGTTGTGGAATTGGAGAATGGATTGCTTCCTAAGATTGGCAAGACAAAAAAGACCGGAACCAAAGTAAACTTTCTCCCGGATCCGGAAATTTTTGAAAAGACGAGATTCAAAGAGGATGAGATCAAAAGCCGTATGCATGAGACGGCATATCTGAATCCGAAACTTACGATCATTTATGAGGACCGCCGTGGCGAGGAAGTCGAACATATCGTATATCATGAGGAAGATGGAATCCGTGGTTTTGTAAAGGATTTGAATAAAAATACGGAAGTGCTTCATGATGTCGTCTACTTTAAAGGGGAATCTGAAGGCATTACCGTGGAAGCTGCATTCCAGTACACGAATGAATTTCATGAGAATATCCTGGGATTCTGTAATAATATTTTTAATGCCGAGGGTGGTACACATATCACGGGATTTAAAACCGTATTTACAACCGTCATTAATTCTTATGCGAGAGAACTTGGTATTTTAAAAGAAAAAGATGTGAACTTCACCGGAGCGGATGTCCGAAACGGAATGACGGCAGTTGTTTCCATCAAACATCCTGATCCGAGATTTGAGGGACAGACAAAGACGAAATTAGATAATCAGGATGCGGCGAAAGCCACTGCAAAAGTGACCGGCGACGAGATTCAGTTATTTTTTGATAAAAACTTAGAGACATTGAAAACGGTCATCTCCTGCGCGGAAAAAGCGGCAAAGATCCGTAAGACCGAGGAGCGCGCCAAGACCAATCTGCTCACCAAGCAGAAGTTTTCGTTTGATTCCAATGGAAAGCTTGCAAATTGTGAGAGCAGGGACGCTTCCATCTGTGAAATCTTCATCGTCGAGGGAGATTCCGCCGGAGGTTCCGCAAAGACAGCGAGAGACAGAAATTATCAGGCAATCCTGCCAATCAGGGGTAAAATCTTAAATGTGGAAAAAGCAAGTATTGACAAGGTGTTAGCCAATGCAGAGATCAAGACCATGATCAATGCGTTTGGATGTGGTTTTTCCGAGGGATATGGAAACGATTTTGATATCACAAAACTTCGTTATGACAAGATCATCATTATGGCGGATGCCGATGTGGACGGAGCACATATCTCAACACTGCTTCTGACATTGTTTTACCGTTTTATGCCGGAACTTATCTATGAAGGACATGTCTATGTGGCAATGCCACCGCTTTACAAAGTCATTCCAGGCAAGGGCGAGGAAGAGTATCTTTACGATGATGCGGCTCTGGAAAAATACAGAAAAGCACATAAGGGAAGTAACTTTACCTTACAGCGTTACAAAGGTCTTGGTGAGATGGATGCCGAGCAGTTGTGGGAGACTACATTGAATCCGGCTACCAGAATGTTAAAGCGGATTGAAATCGAGGACGGCCGCATGGCTTCTGATATCACAGAGCTTCTGATGGGAAATGATGTTCCACCGAGAAAGACATTTATTTATGAACATGCGCATGACGCAGAACTCGACGTATAGTGCAGACGGTAAAAATAGCAGTAGATCATTGAAAAATCGTAAAGCAGATGACAAACATTTTGCAATGGTCTGTAGAATAACAGATAGAGAGGTTATATGATGCAGCAGGAAGAACAGATTATCCGTACCGAGTATTCGGAACTGATGCAGAAATCTTATATAGATTATGCGATGAGTGTTATTATCGCAAGAGCTTTGCCGGATGTCCGCGATGGCTTAAAACCGGTGCAGCGAAGAACTTTATATGATATGTACGAACTGGGAATCCGGTATGACAAGCCGTACCGTAAATGTGCGCGTATTGTCGGCGATACCATGGGTAAATATCATCCACATGGCGACAGTTCTATTTATGACGCACTTGTTGTCATGGCACAGGAATTTAAGAAAGGGCTGCCGCTTGTAGATGGACACGGTAACTTTGGTTCTATCGAGGGAGATGGCGCAGCTGCGATGCGTTACACGGAGGCGCGTCTGCAGAAAATCACGCAGGAAGCATTTTTATCGGATCTGGATAAGGATGTCGTGGATTTTGTGCCAAACTTTGATGAGACAGAGAAAGAGCCGGAAGTTTTGCCGGTCAAGATCCCGAATCTCTTGGTGAACGGTTCCGATGGTATTGCGGTCGGTATGGTGACAAGCACACCACCGCACAATCTGGGCGAAGTGATCGACGGTGTGATCGCATACATTAAGAATCCGGATATCAATACTGAGCAGATGATGGAATATATTCCGGGACCTGATTTCCCGACAGGAGGAATTATTGCCAATAAGGACGATCTGATCCAGATCTATTCCACCGGTATGGGTAAGATCAAAATCCGTGGAAAAGTGGAAGTGGAGCAGGTCAAAGGTGGAAAAGAGCGCATTGTTATCACTGAGATCCCATATACGATGATCGGTGCGAACATCGGAAAATTTTTGAATGATGTATACAGTCTCGTGGAGACCAAGAAAACAAATGATATCGTGGATATCACAAACCAGTCCTCCAAAGAGGGAATCCGTATTGTGTTAGAGCTTCGAAAAGGAGCCGATACGCAGAATCTCATCAATCTGCTGTATAAAAAGACAAAGTTAGAGGACACATTTGGTGTGAATATGCTGGCAGTTGCGGAGGGACGGCCTGAGACGCTGGGACTTGTGCCAATCATCCGTCATCATGTGAAGTTCCAGTATGAGCTTGCCACAAGAAAATATCAGACATTACTGAAAAAGGAATTAGACAAAAAAGAAATACAGGAAGGATTGATCAAGGCGTGTGATGTCATTGACCTTATTATTGAAATCCTTCGCGGAAGTAAGAATGTAAAAGATGCAAGAGCATGTCTGACCGATGGTGTGACGGACAATATCACCTTTAAATCGGCACAGTCAGAAAAAATGGCATCAGACCTCCGTTTTACAGAGCGTCAGACCACGGCAATCCTGGAGATGCGTTTACAGAAGCTGATCGGTTTAGAAATCGAGGCATTGATGAAAGACCATGAGGATACGTTAAAGCATATCGCCGAGTATGAGGACATTTTGGAAAACCGTGCCACCATGGCGAAAGTGCTGATCAAAGAACTTCAGTCTTATAAGAAACAGTATGCGGTTCCGAGAAAAACTCTGATCGACAATCTTGAGGAAGCGGTTGTGGAAGAGAAGAAGATTGAGGAGATGGATGTGGTGTTCCTCATGGATCGCTTTGGCTATGCAAAAACGGTGGATGTCAGTGTCTATGAGAGAAATAAAGAGGCAGCGGATACGGAAAACCGTTACATCTTAACCTGTAAGAACACGGATAAAATCTGTATTTTTACAAACAAAGGACAGATGCATCTGTTGAAAGTGCTTGATCTTCCATATGGAAAGTTCCGAGATAAGGGAATTCCAATCGACAATCTAAGTAACTACAATAGTAGTGAGGAAAACTTTATATACATTATCAACCTCGGTGCGATCATTCACTCCAGATTATTATTTGGAACCAAAACAGCCATGCTTAAGATGGTTGACGGAAGTGAATTTGACGTGGCAAAGAGAACGACAGCCTCAACGAAGTTAAATGAGGATGATGAACTTCTGATCGTGCACACAATGACAGGTGAGGAGACGGTTGTCATGCAGTCTGAGAAAGAAATGTTTTTGCGTATTGAGGCTTCCACAATCCCGGAAAAGAAAAAGGGAGCAGTCGGCGTGCGTGGCATGAAACTGAATGCAGGAGATGCATTGAGTAACATTTATGTGTTAGACGGCGAGAGCGAGCAGACCGTTGAAGTAAAGGGAAAAGAGGTTGTCTTAAACAGACTTCGTGTTGGAAATCGTGACACCAAGGGAACGAAGCGTTAAATAAAACCAAAAGAAGTAAGGTGGGAAAATGAATTACGAGCAGGCAAGAGCGTATGCCGTAAATGTCAGCAGATCGGGAAGCATATTAGGACTTGATAGTATTGAAAATTTAATGCACGAGCTTGGGGATATACAGGAGCAGCTTAAGATCATCCACATTGCGGGAACGAATGGAAAAGGTTCTACCGGGGCTTATTTAGAGCGGGTACTCATAGAAGCCGGATACCGGGTAGGCAGATATAGTTCCCCGGCGGTGTTTGATCCGATGGAAGTGTGGCGGATCAATCTTCAGTCCATGAGCCACGAGGAGTATGCGGATATCATGGAACAGGTGAAGTGTGCCTGTGACCGCATGGTGGAAAAAGGTATGGAACATCCGACGATTTTTGAAGTGGAAACAGCGATGGCATTTTTGTATTTTTATCAGAAAAAATGTGATTATGTACTGTTGGAAGTTGGAATGGGCGGCAGAACGGATGCAACGAATGTGATCCGAAAGCCGGTGTGCTCCGTTATTACTTCTGTCAGCATGGATCATATGCAGTTTCTTGGAAATACACTGACCGAGATTGCACAGGCAAAAGCCGGCATTATCAAAAAAGATTGTCCGGTCGTGACCATCCTGCAAAAAGCAGAGGCAATGGTGGCGATAGAAGCAGAGGCGGAAAAACAGCACGCAAGGCTTTATACCGCCGATGTTTCCAAGGTAACGGTGGAAACCGAAACGTTAAAAGAGATCAGATTCGATCATCCGGGACTTGGAACGGTGACAACCCGGCTTACAGGGACATATCAGGTGGAAAACTGCTGTCTGGCGGTCACAGTGTTAAAGGAGATCCTTGGGATTGCAGACCGGATCATTATAGACGGGATCAAAAATACCGTGTGGCCGGGCAGGTTTGAGGTCATAGGAGAACAGCCGCTGTTTATCATAGACGGTGCGCACAATGAGGATGCGGCACTTCAATTAAGTGCGTCTGTGGAAAAATATTTTACAAACATTCCAATAACTTATATAATAGGCGTACTTGCAGATAAGGAACACAAAAAAGTGCTGGAGGCAATGTTGCCTTATGCGGGAGCCGCCTTTACAGTGACGCCGGATAATCCGAGGGCGATGAAAGCGGAAGAACTTGCGTCCGAGGCAGAAGCGATCGTGGCTCGTCTGTGGAAAGAGAGAGCCGGAAAGCCAGAAAAAGTACAAGGCACAGAAAATAGTCCACAGGGAGCAGAAGGTATGGAACCGCTTCCGAAGGTCAGTGCATGCAGTTCCATGAAGGAAGCAGTGCAGCTGGCACTGGAACACACGAAAAAAGACGGCGTGATCCTTGCATTTGGCTCCTTATCTTATCTCAAAGAGATCAGGCAGATCATGCAGTCGGATTGATCGATAAAAGCGTACATAGGAATGCAGTATCGTACGTGGACCATATCATTTCAGTATCGGTAAAGGAGGAAAAAAGATGGATAAAAAGAAAATACAAGAGGGCATAAAATTAATATTGGAAGGAATCGGGGAAAACCCGGACAGAGAAGGGCTTCTCGATACCCCTGACCGCATTGCCAGAATGTATGAAGAGATATTTGGTGGACTGACGCAGACCGCTGAAGAACCGCTGTCAAAGACATTTCATGTGAAAGACAATGCGATGGTTCTCGAAAAAGATATTACATTTTACTCGACCTGTGAGCATCATTTTATGCCTTTTTACGGAAAAGCGCATATTGCGTATATCCCGGATGGAAAAGTCGTAGGTCTCAGCAAACTGGCAAGAACCGTGGAAGTGTATGCAAAGCGTCCGCAGATCCAGGAACAGTTGACGGCACAGATCGCAGATGCATTGATGGAATATTTAAAGCCGCAGGGAGCAATGGTCATGCTGGAGGCAGAGCATATGTGCATGACGATGCGGGGGGTAAAGAAGCCTGGGAGCAGAACCGTAACATTTGTGACGCGCGGCGTTTTTGACAGGGACGAGAGGCTGCAGAGACAGTTTTTTGAGTTGGTGAGAGGATAAAATAAAACTGAAATAAAGCGCAATGTGTAAGCTTGAAAATGGTAAAAAGAATCAATCATTTATGAGCACGGATAGCTGCAACATTTGGAATCAGATTTCAAAGAAAATGAAATTAAATTCCAAATGTTGTAGCTTTTTTTGTGCAAAAATCACAAAAATCGGAGGAAAAGATGTGATAACTTATACAATTGTAATGTGATCAAATGAGATATATAATGACAATATAAAAATATTTGAACACATGTTATATATTTCGTAAAATAAAAATGAAAGGCGGAATACATATGAAAGCAAAGACACTTATCGTTATGGCTGCATGTATGGCAATTGGTCTGTGTGCTTCGGGATGTCAGAATAGCATGACGCAGACCGCAGTGGCACAGGAAGATGTTGTGCATATACAAATAGCTTATGAAAACAACCCGGGCGAGCCGCTTGATCTTGCCTGTCAGAGATGGAAGGAACTGTTGGAAGAACAGAGCGGCGGAGAAATTCAGGTGGAATTATATCCGTCCAGCCAGCTCGGATCGAAATCCGATATTATTAATCAGGAAATCGCAGGAGATTCTGCCATAACATTGGCGAACGGAGCCTTTTATGCGGATCTGGGAGTCAGTGATTTCAGTGTAACATTTGCACCTTACCTTTTCCGGTCATGGGAAGATATAGAAAAACTCGCAGAGAGTGACTGGTGGGCAGAACAGGAGGAAAAATTGCGGGAGACGACAGGACTTGTGATCGTAGGAAGCAACTGGCATTATGGAGTGAGAAATACCATCACAAAAGAACCTGTGCAAAGCCCGCAGGATATGAAGGGATTGAAGATCAGAGTGCCGGGAAATCAATTGCAGGTTGACAGTATGGGAGCACTCGGAGCGGCTGGAACACCGATGAGTCTTGGGGATGTCTATACCGCACTACAGCAGGGAACCATTGATGGGCTGGAGAATCCAATCGCAGTAATTGAAAATGGAAAATATCAGGAAGTTGCAAAGTACCTTTGTGAAGATGCACACATTTATGATCTTACGACGTGGTGCTGTGGAGATGAATTCTTTTCCTCCCTGACGGAAGAACAGCAGGAGCTCCTGATGAAGACATGCGAGGAAGCCGGAGTGTATAATAATGAGATTCTGGATTCAGAGACCAGCAAAGCTTTACAGAGGCTTGAGGAAGCCGGGGTTACCGTTTATACGGTGGACAACCCTGATGAGTGGCTGGCAGCATCGCAGTCATTTTATGATGAGGCAGAAGAAAAATATGGATGGTCTGATGGCCTTGTAGATACCGTTAAGAATATTATCGGTCAATAGAAGGAGGTTATGATGAAAATGAAATGGATACAAAAACTCAGACAGATTGATATCGGGATTTCTGTGATCGCTTTAGTCCTGCTGATTGCAGTGACTTTTGCAGGGGTTATTTTCCGGTACGTCTTTTCAAAGCCTTTTTCATGGCAGGAAGAAGTGCAGCTGGCGCTGATCATATGGGTTATTTTTTTCGGGGCAAGATATGCATTTGAAACCTTTTCACATGTGGCAATTGATATGTTGTATGAACTGTTTCCTGCGAAAGCACAAAAGGTATTAACGGTTTTGATCGCAGTCGTTGTGACCGTTGTTCTTGGATGCATCGTTGTTTTCAGCATGAAATATATACAGATTATGTTTCATTATCATCTTCATACCAGTATTTTGCACTGGCCTTATGGATGGATTTATCTGCCGGTTCCGATCAGCTGTATCTGTATGATCATACAGTTTTGGGAAAATTCAGTGGCAGAACTAAAGACAAAAAAGGAGGTAAAATAAATGCAGATATATGTGATCCTGATCGCTTGTGTGGTTTTGCTTTTATGTTTATTTTTTAAAGTACCGGTGTTTATCTCAGTGTTTGCCGGCGCATTGGTTTATTTCCTTTTAGGTGCGTCCTCATCACCGGCAATCTTGGCGCAGCGTATTATTTCCGGAACCCAGAGTATACCGCTTCTTGCAATCCCGTTTTTTATATGCGCAGGCGTTTTTATGAATTATACAGGTGTGACAAAAAGGATTATGAATTTTTGTAATGCACTGACCAAAAGGATGACAGGTGGTCTGGGACAGGTCAATGTACTGTTGTCTACCTTGATGGGAGGACTTTCAGGGAGCAATCTGGCTGATGCGGCAATGGAAGCAAAAATGCTTGTTCCGGAGATGGAAAAAGCAGGATATTCAAAAGAATTTTCATCGGTTCTTACTGCAACCTCAGCGATGATCACTCCGTTAATTCCACCTGGAATCGGTATGATTCTGTATGGCTCCATTGCAAATGTATCAATTGGAAAATTATTTGTTGCAGGGATTGGCATTGGTATTCTGTTATGTGTATCCCTTATGATCCTTGTGTGGATCATCTCGAAAAAGAGAGGATATCAGGTTGCACAGAAGGAACCGAGGCAGAAAGGGGAAGTGGGAAAATCTTTCCGGCAGGCGGTATTACCGCTATGTCTCCCGATCATTATCATCGGAGGAATCAGGATCGGTGCAGTGACGCCGACGGAAGCAGGAACAGTGGCAATCGTCTATGCGCTGCTTCTCGGAGTTGTTTACCATGAGATCACGATCAAAAATATTATTTCAGGACTGAAGGAAAGTGTCGCAACAACAGCCTCCATTATGCTGATCGTCGGTGGAGCATCTGCATTTGCATGGGTACTCACAAGAGAGAGAATCCCTCAGCAGCTCACAACATTAATTACATCTAACATTCACAATAAATATCTCTTTTTGTTGATTGTGATCGTGTTCCTGCTCTTAGTGGGAATGTTCATTGAGGGAAATGCTGCAATGATCGTTTTGGTTCCGTTACTGGCACCGGTTGCAGCCGCCTATGGAATCGATGAAATACATTTTGCTATGTTATTTATTTTTGTTATGGCAGTCGGCGGTGTCACACCACCAATGGGAACGCTTATATTTGTCACTTGCGGAGTCACGAAGTGTGATATAAAAGCGTTTATTAAGGAATCCTTACCTTTTTATGTACTTTTACTCATTGTCATGCTTCTGATTGCATTTGTTCCTGTTTTGTCTACCGGTCTGGTAAATTTAGTGTATTAATGGGAAAAACAGTGTATAATAGATGCATGCGTGAAAAAACAAATATGGAGGTTTTTTAGTATGAAATCTATTCTGGAGAGGCAGAAACAGGAATCGGCAAAAGATTATGTACTCCGTGTGCTGATACATAACATTGTCAATACAGAACTTGTTCCAGGGGAAAGACTTATAGATCAGGAAATATGCGGTCAGCTTGGCGTGAGCAGGACACCATTCCGGGAAGCGGAATTGGAGCTTGCACAGAAGAAGCTGATTGATATCAGACCGAAAATAGGAACCTATGTGTCTTATATCGACTCAGGACTGGTCGAGGAGATCCGGCATTTGAGAAGTGTTCTTGAAGCGGAACTGGCAGTTATGGCATGCGACCTGCTGAGTAAAGATGATATTGACAAATTATGGGAAAATATAGCGCTTTGGCAGCTTTATATCAAGCGTGGCGATGAAGAAAAGATTTTCTACTATGATAAGGAATTTCATAAGATGCTCTATCAGATGTGTGGAAGGAACTACTGGTGCGAGCTGGTGGAAGGGGTAGCCCCGCATTTTGACCGCACAACGATATTAAGCTTCCGGTGCAAGCCAAAAGAAAAAATTTATAAAGATCATGAGGAATTGGTAGAGGCGATCGAACAGAAGGATAAAGCGAAAGCCAGAGAAATCGCACTGCGCCATATGGAGCGTTATGTAGAAAATATTGATACGATCAAAGCTGAATTCCCGGATTATTTCCAGAAAATAGAATAGAAACGGCAAGAAACTGATCTCTGAACATCAGGTGAAAAAAACGATGTTCAGAGGTCAGTTTTTTATGTAAAACTAATTGACAAACGAACAACTATGATATATATTAAATTATATGAAATATATAACATAATATAAAATATATAAAGGAGAAAATAAATGAAAGGTGCATATGATGTTGCGGTAATAGGTGCTGGTGTGGTCGGAAGTGCGATCGCAAGGGAATTGTCCAGATACAAATTGAAAATAGGGGTATTTGAAAAAAATCTGGATGTCTGTAATGAGACAAGCGGCAGAAACTCGGCAGTAGTCCACGGAGGATTTGCTTATGATGCGGATACATTGAAAGCAAGGTTCTGTGTCGCAGGAAACCGAATGATGGGTGATCTGTCCGAGGAACTGGATTTCCCGTTTAAACGGTGTGGAAAAGTTCTGGTAGGAAATACAGAAGAAGATATGGAACAGTTAAAACGCACTCTGAAACAGGGGGACGTGAATGGTGCAACAGGTTTGGAGCTGATCGATGAGAAAAAACTTCATGAACTCGTCCCTGCGGTTGTAGGAAAATTTGCAATGTGGTCAAAAAACAGTGGTATCATGGACCCGTTTTTATTTACGATCGGTCTGGCAGAAAATGCAGCGGAAAACGGTGCGAAGTTCCTGTTTGGACATGAGATACTTGGAATTGAGCGGGTAGATGATGATTATCTGCTGCGGACCGGAAAAGGGGAATATAAAGCACACTGGGTAATCAACGCAGCAGGACTTGGCTGCAAAACAATCTCAGACATGCTTGGGATCACAGGATACCATGTGATCGGTTCCAAAGGAAATTACATTATTTTAGATAAGCGTCTTGGCAGTCTTCTGCCAATGCCGGTGTATCCGGTGCCAAGCAATACCTATATGGGCATCCATGTGACACCTACCGTGGATGGCAATGTCACCGTCGGCCCGGATGCGGAAAACGTAACAGATTTTTCTTATTATGGTGTCCCACAGAAAAATATGGAGGAGCTCGCAAAGAGTGCATCGAATTTATGGCCGCATATCAATAAGGCAGATCAGATTCGTAATTTCTCAGGAATTTTGCCGAAGTGGGTAGATGAAAATGGTGTCATCCAGGATTTCAAGATAGAGATAAAAGAAGACATTGCACCGCATGCAGTGAATCTGGTCGGAATCGAATCACCGGGGCTTACAGCGGCAGTTCCGATTGCACAGTATGTGGTGGAACTTATGAAAGAACATGAAAGGCTGGTGAAAAACGATCAGTTTATTCCGGAACACAAGTCGATCCGAAGATTTGCAACGGCATCGTTTGAAGAAAAAAATGCACTGATCCGGGAAAATAAGGAGTACGGCGAGATTATCTGCAGCTGTGAACAGGTGACAAAAGCTGAGATACGTGCCGCAATCAGAAATCCATTAGGGGTTGCGACAATGACAGGCGTGAAATACCGTACACGTGCAATGATGGGAACCTGTCAGGGTGGCTTCTGTCAGATGAAAATTGAGCAGCTGATCGAGGAAGAGTTGGGAATACCTGCAAAAGATGTGAGATATAGCAGACCGGATTCGTGGGTATTGACTGGTAATATGCGGGAGGAAAAGTAAGATGGAATACAGGGATGTCGTAATTATTGGTGGCGGACCGGCAGGTCTTGCAGCAGCGTTAGAGCTTTATAGGAATGGAATTAAAAATATTTTAATCATCGAGCGGGAAAATTGTCTCGGCGGAATTTTAAGACAGTGCATTCATGATGGATTTGGACTTGGAAGATTTGGCGAAAGCCTTTCAGGACCGGAATATGCAGAGCGTTTTATTTCCGAGGTTGAGAAGAATAAAATCCCATACATGATCAATGCGGCAGTGACGGAGATCACAAAGGAGAAAAAGATAACCGTTGTGGCACAGGATGGAATGCATGAGATCGAGGCAAAAGCTGTCATACTTGCAATGGGCTGCAGAGAGCGAAGCCGTGGGGCACTGGGAATTCCGGGAGAGCGGCCGGCGGGAGTATTTACAGCAGGAACGGCGCAGGCGTACATGAATTTATACAACAGAATGCCGGCAAAGGAAGTGGTGATCCTCGGCTCAGGAGATATTGGAATGATCATGGCGCGCCGGCTTACCCTCGAGGGAGCACACGTTCAGGCGGTATTTGAGATTATGTCACATCCAAGCGGATTGCCGAGAAATATCATCCAGTGTTTAGATGATTATAATATACCACTTTATTTAAGCCATACAGTGACGGAGATACATGGCGATGCAAGGCTTACCGGAGTGACGGTGTCAGAGGTAGACGAACATTTACAGCCGATTCCGGGTACAGAAAAAAGATATGACTGTGATACATTAATTTTATCGGTCGGTCTTCTGCCGGATAATAAGCTGACGAAGGATGTGGGAATCGGAATTGATCCTCACACAAAAGGAGCCGTTGTAGATGAGTTTATGCAGACAGAAATACCGGGTATTTTTTCAGCAGGAAATGTGCTGCATGTGCATGATCTTGTGGATTTTGTTTCCATGGAAGCAGAACATCTGGCAAAGTGTGCGGCAGAGTATGTCGAAGGCAGAACTTTACCGGCATGCAATATCAATGTAAAAGCAGGAGATGGAGTAGGGCATACCATACCACAGAAAATAAGTGGAAAAAATGATTTCCAGCTGTCAATGCGTGTAAATCATCATTATGGTGCGTGCAGGATCGTAGTAAAACAGGACGGCAGGGAAGTAGCCGTAAAGAAAATGAAAAAAGCAATCCCGGCAGAAATGATCCAGTTTAAGGTCAAGGCGGATAACATAAATGGAACGGGTGATCTGGAGGTGATGGTAGAATGTTAAAAAAATATACATGCATTATTTGTCCAAATGGCTGTGAAATAGAAGCAGAGGTTTTAGACGGAGAAATTAAATCCGTAAGTGGATTTACCTGCAAACGTGGTGAGGAATATGTCCGTCAGGAAATCCTCGCGCCAAAGCGTACTATTGCAAGCTCTGTGGCAGTAAAAAATGGTGAGCTGCCGGTAACAAGCGTGCGGATCACAAAGGCAGTCCCGAAAGAACTGATCCCGGAGGTGATGAAAGAAATAAAGAAACAGGCCGTGACAGCGCCGGTGGAAGCCGGAACAGTTTTAATCTCCAATATATGTGGAACAGACAGTGATGTAATTTGTACTAAGACGGTCAGAGAGAAAAGATAACAGGAATGTGGTTGTTATATCAGACAGGTATAACAGCCACATTTTTTATTTTACAAATAAATAAATAAATTATATAATAAAACCACTTGTTTGTGACAAAAAAGTCAGGAAGGTTAGAAAAATGAGAATAGGAAGCAGGGATTTTGCAACAACAGGACATACTTACATTATGGGAATTTTAAATGTGACACCGGACTCTTTTTCCGATGGTGGAAAGTTCAATCAGATCGATGCGGCATTAAAGCATGCGGAAGAGATGATAAGAGACGGTGCAGATGTGATCGATATCGGTGGGGAATCCACACGGCCGGGATATACAAAGATTTCCGATGAGGAGGAGACAGGCAGGGTGGTTCCGGTCATTGAGGCGGTAAAAAAAGAGTTTGGGATTCCAATCTCTGTGGATACTTATAAAAGCGGCGTTGCAGAGGCGGCGGCACAGGCAGGAGCCGATCTGATCAACGATATCTGGGGACTGAAATATGACCCGCACATGTCAGAAGTCATTGCAAAATCCGGGCTGGCGTGCTGTCTCATGCATAACCGGGACAATACTGAGTACCGGAATTTTATGGAGGACATGAAGCAGGATCTGCGGGAGACGATCGCACTTGCCAAAGCGGCTGGAATTGCGGACGATAAGATTATCTTAGACCCGGGTGTTGGGTTTGCAAAAAGTTATGAGAACAATCTGGAAGTGATCCGCCGCCTGAAAGAGTTCAATGAATTAAAATATCCGGTGCTGCTTGGCACCTCAAGGAAGTCTGTGATCGGATTGACACTTGACCTTCCGGCAGCAGAGCGTGTGGAGGGAACGATCGTCACAACGGTCATGGCGGTGGAAGCAGGCTGTATGTTTGTCCGTGTGCATGATGTAAAAGAAAATCACCGGGCAATCCAGATGGCAGAGGCGATCCTGGACAGAAAATAAGCAATTGCCAAACACCTGTTTTTTCAGGAGTTTTTCAGGCTTTAGATAACAGGAAGATAGAAGTGCTGAAAGGAAGTATCGGGATGACAGGAGATTTTATTAAAATAGCGAATTTAAAAGTATTTGCACATCATGGGGTTTTTCCGGAGGAAACAAGGGATGGACAGGACTTTTACGTGAATGCAAAACTTTTTTTGGACTGCAGAAAAGCGGGAAAGACAGACAATCTGTCGGATTCTTTGAATTATGGCGAAGTCAGCCATTTTATCACAGATTTTCTACAGGATCATACATACAAATTAATTGAGAGCGTCGCAGAGCAGTTAGCGGAAGCGATGCTTCTTTCTATGCCGGTGTTAAAAGGAGTAGAGATTGAGTTATGTAAACCACATGCTCCGATCGGGCTTCCATTTGAAAATGTGTCAGTGACGATGAAACGGCAGTGGCATGAGGTGTATCTTGCAGTCGGTTCCAATCTTGGGGACAAGAATGCCTATATTGGGAATGGAATCGACGAACTGCGCCGGATCAAAGAGATCAAAGATGTCAGGGTGTCAGAACTTCTGGTGACAAAGCCTTACGGCGGAGTGGAGCAGGACGATTTTGTTAACGGGGCGATCGCATTAAAGACGCTGTTATCACCACAGGAGCTGTTGGAGAAACTGCATGAGATCGAGCAGCACGCTAACAGGGAGCGTATCATTCACTGGGGCCCCAGAACATTGGATCTTGACATTATTTTTTATGATAAGCTTGTGTACGAGGATGAGAATCTTATCATACCGCATATTGATATGCAGAATCGTGACTTTGTGTTAAAACCGCTGGCAGAACTTTGCCCGAATTACCGCCATCCGGTTTTTGGAAAAACAGTGTCGCAGTTACTTGGAGAACTGAAAGAGAGGTAATATGATAAAAGCAGTCTTATTTGATCTGGATGGTACTATTATTAACTCAGAAGAGGGAATTACAAAGTGTGTACAATATGCATTAAGCAGTTTTGGAATTGAGGAACCGGACCGGAAAAAGCTGTTGTGTTTTATCGGACCGCCGCTTGATCCTGTTTTCCGTGAAAAATATGGCTTTGATGCGGACAAGGCATGGCAGGCGGTATTAAAATACCGGGAGAGGTTTGATAAGACCGGTATTTTCGAGTGTGAATTATATGAGGGTGTCGCAGATACGATCCGCAAATTAAAAGAAGAGGGATACATCATCGCACTTGCTTCCTCCAAGCCGGAGACAGCGTGCAGACGCATTCTGGAACATTTTTCCCTGACATCGTATTTTGATGAGATTGTCGGTTCCACTTTAGATGGAAGTATCAGCACCAAACAGCAGGTGTTAGAGGAGCTTGGCAGACGGATGGAGCATATGCAGATCACAAAAGACGAGATGTGCCTGATCGGTGACACCGAGTATGATGTGATCGGAGCGGATCAGTTTGGAATCCGCTGTGTCGGCGTATCCTATGGATTTGGAAAAAGAGAGCAGTTAGAGCGTGCAGGGGCATACTGTGTCTGCGACAGCATGGCAGAGGTTGTGGATGCACTGCAGCAGATGTGATAGAAAGGAAGATATCATGAAAACGACAGGCGGTTTTAAACTCTGGCAGATTATTTATCCGATTGGCATTTATTATGTTGTGTCGAGCCTTATGTACTTCGTACTGGGACTTTTTCTGGGGGATGGGCAACAGACCTATATGCTGCGTCAGCTGATCTGCTCGGCGGCAACGATCCCGGCGACGATGAGTTTTTATAAGCAGGATAAAATTGCAGAGCAGGTTGTCTATGGAACTGAAAAAGAAAAATTGGATACAAAATGGCTCACAGACGCAGTTTTGGCTGTTACGGGTGCAGCGACACTTGGCATTGCCGTGAATAACATCATTGCAATGACGCCGTTAGTGCAGATGTCGGAGGGGTTTCAGGAGGCAAATGAGTCCTTTTTTGCAGGAACAGTCGTGTTTGAACTGCTCGGTTCCTGCCTTGTGATTCCAATCGCAGAAGAATTGCTGTTCCGCGGTGTGGTGTACAAGCGTCTGAAGCTTTATTTTGGCGTGATACCGGCACTGATCGGTTCAGCACTTATCTTTGGTATCATGCATGTCAATCTGGTGCAGTTTTTGTATGCGGCGGTGATCGGATTGCTTCTTGCGTTTGTGTTGGAAAAAACAGGGAAGCTTTCCATGGCAGTTTTTGGGCATATTGCGGCAAATCTTGTGGCGGTGCTGCGGACGGAGACAGGATGGCTGGAGTTCAGTTTTTATCCGACGGTAAACGGCATTTTGTTTACGGTTGTGATGGCAGTGGCAGGAATAGCCGTTGTCAGCCTTTTTTACCGGAGAAAATAATTCGTTACATAAAAACGACATTTCATTACATATTCCATAAGAAAAGCTTATGAGCTGGTCGATATAAGATAAAGTACAGAGTATGGAGTGAAGAAAATGCCGAAAATTGCGATATGTGATGATGAACAGCCTATAAGAGAGTATTTAAAAAGTCTGACCGAAAAATGTATCCCGGATTCACAGGTTCGCCTGTTTGGCAGCGGAGAGGCACTGTTACGAGATCAGACATCCTTTGATGTGATCCTGCTGGATGTTTCCCTGCGTGGAGAAGATGGAAATCAGACGTTAAACGGCATGGAGACAGCCCGGAAAATCCGGGAGACATCCAATGCGATGATCATTTTTGTGACAGCGTTCAAAGAATATGTGTTTGAAGGTTATGATGTCGGGGCGTTTCACTATCTGTTAAAGCCGGTGGACGAGCACAAGTTTGCGGAAGTGATGCAGCGCGCCATGTGGCAGCTTGAGCGGGAAAAAGAGGAAATGTCCCTGTTGATAAAAGCAGATGGCAGTTATATGGAAGTTCTGGCAAAAAATATTTTGTATGCGGAGAACGAGGCGCGCAAGATTGTGCTGCACACGAAAAATATGCCGGAGAGCAGTTATACTTTTTATGAGAAAATGGAAGTGTTGGAGAAGCGGCTGGGAGAGGGTTTTTTCCGTTCGCACCGGGGATTTCTGGTAAATCTGCGGGAAGTGTACAAGTATGATGCGACCACGATACAGATGAAAAATGGTGACAAAGTTTATCTGGCAAAACAAAAGTATAACGATTTTGTCACGGCTTATATGAAATATCTGAGAAGCGCAGGATGAAAAGGACTGCAAAATAGCGGAAAAAAGCAAAAATCAGCGGAACATAGATCTGCTGATTTTTCATTACATAAAAGAGCCTGTTCGTTACAATTCGCTAAAATCAGAAAATGCCCGACCGATATACGGAGTAAAGAAAGGCAAAATGCATCGTTATGGTGCAGTTTTGGCAAGACATACAGGGAGGCAATAATATGCGAATTACAACACAAATGCTTGCACACTCAGCCGCAAAAAGCGGAATTCCATTTCAGCAGACAACACTGTTAGATATCCTGAACAAAAAGTCATCTTTTTCCGGTCTGCTGAACGGAGTGAATGCCAGTGCGGATGCAACGGCGATCGCAAAGAAAAAGAATTATTCGAAGCTGGAAGATATTTCGGGGAACCTGAACGGATATGCTTCTAGTCTTGTGGCAACAGATAAGAACTCCATTTATGACAGGGCAAAGGAAAGCGGCAGTACAAAGGATATTGTTTCCTCGGCAAAAAAAATGGTCGAGAGCTACAACGCAACGTTAAAACAGCTCAGGGAAACCGGGGATACTTTAAATGAGTTTTACAGACAGCAGTTAAAGGATATTCCTGCCGGGGACAAAGAGGCATTGAAGAGCATTGGTATCACACAGGCAAAAGACGGCAGTCTTTCCATTGACGAGAAAGTGTTACAGAGTGCAGATGCAGACACGTTAAAGAAAGTGTTGGATGGAGATACCGGGCTTGCTTCCAAGATCAGTTTTGTGAGCGGAAGAATCAGCCAGAACGCAGCGTCCAATGTTGTGAGCACATCGAGCCAGTATACATCGAACGGCTCTTCATTGCTGAGTGCACTTGAGACGAGTAAATACGATTTCTGGGGATAAAAAAGAAAATTGACAAATTTGCAGAGGAGATAAGACAGGAGAACTATTATGAGTGTTACGATCAACTTTTCCAAAAACACGTCCGCACCCTGGCAGTCAAATGCAAACATGTTAAAAAGCACGAGGGAAAAAATACAGAGACAGGAAGAGCGGGACGGAAAAATTGCTTTTTTTGAGACACAGAAGCAGAATCTCAAAAATCAGAAAGCGGATACAATCGAAGAAATTGCAAAAAAGCTGGAGAAGTTTCATACTTACGAGGATGAGATTGCGGCAGCAAAACAGGAGTACAACAGCTCACAGATGTTCCACATCTTAGATGAGGCAGAAGAGCGCGGAGAGCAGATGGCGAAAGCGGCTGAGAAATATAAGCCAAAGACCGAGGAAGAGCAGAAAAAGGAGGCTCAAGGCGAGGCAGCAGGAACAGACGGCAAAACCGATGATAAGGGTGTTTTATCCGAAATTATGGATGATATGTCGGAATCAATCGATGCGCAGGAAGGAAATCTGGAAACTACCGGACAGCTTTCAGAAGCAGAGTTACAGCAGAAATTGTCCGACGAGGAATTGCAGAAAAAACAACAGAGATATCAGTCGTTTGACGTGCGGGCATAATAAAAGCCGATATTTCACTGATGCCTGTCTTGGTTAGTGATCAGATAATCTACCATGTATCACAACTTTTTATTACAGAAAACAGAATATTAAAATCTGCCGTAACAAATAGTAATATTCTATACTCCGACAATTCAAACACAATTCCAGAAAAACACCTGAAGTGATATTTTATCACTTGAAAATCAAAAATTTTTTTATTATAAAACAAGGAAAGAATTGTTTGTATCCATATATTACAGTAAGAATATAATTATAATAGTATAAACAATACTGCTATAAATAATAAATATTCAAATTATCAGACAATATTGCAAAAAAATAGATAGACAGAAGTATCAAAAAGTTGTATATTAGAAAACAAGAAAAATAAAATAATTCATGAAGCAAAGGCGCTTAGATACCCAATCGATCATTGGGTTATTTGAGTGCCTCTTTTTATTACAACAATGAAATTGTCTGCAAAGCGGCAGTTTCAATCTGGATTAAGAAAGGAATTTGCGTATGAAAGAGCAACAGAAAGAAACATCTGCAAAAATGGTCACTCTGAACAAATTTGCACCAAAGGATTCCCAGACAAAAACAGACGGAATGTACGATCCGGCATTTGAACATGACAACTGCGGTATCGGTTCAGTTGTCAATATCAAAGGTATCAAGACACATGAGACCGTGGAGAATGCTTTAAAAATTGTTGAAAACTTAAAGCACAGAGCAGGAAAAGATGCAGAAGGAAAGACCGGTGACGGTGTTGGTATCCTTTTACAGATTTCTCATAAATTTTTTACGAAAGCCGTAAAACCGCTCGGTATTGAACTTGGTGGTGAGAGAGATTATGGTATCGGTATGTTTTTCTTCCCGCAGGATGAGTTAAAACGTAATCAGGCAAAGAAAATGTTCGAAGTCATTGTCCAGAAAGAGGGCATGGAATTTTTAGGATGGAGAGAAGTACCGATCGATCCGACAAAGCTTGGACAGAAAGCGATCGACTGTATGCCTTGCATTATGCAGGGGGTTGTAAAGCGCCCGAAGAATGTGGAAAAGGGACTTCCGTTCGACCGCAAGCTGTATGTGGCAAGACGTGTGTTTGAGCAGTCGAATGATGATACTTATGTTGTCTCCTTATCCAGCAGAACGATTGTATACAAGGGAATGTTCTTAGTAGAGCAGCTCCGCTTGTTCTTTGCAGATCTTCAGGACAAAGATTATGAATCTGCAATCGCAACCGTACACTCCCGTTTCTCCACGAACACAAACCCAAGCTGGGAGAGAGCACATCCAAACCGTTTTATCGTACATAACGGTGAGATCAACACGATCAAAGGAAATGCAGATAAGATGCTTGCCCGTGAGGAGACCATGGAGTCCGAATTTTTAAAGGGTGAATTACAGAAAGTGCTTCCGGTCGTCAACACCGAGGGTTCCGACTCTGCAATGCTTGACAATACACTGGAATTCCTTGTCATGAGCGGCATGGATCTTCCGCTCGCTGTCATGATCTTAATTCCGGAGCCGTGGGCGAACAACAGCCTCATGTCCCAGAAGAAAAAAGATTTTTACCAGTATTACGCAACGATGATGGAGCCGTGGGACGGACCTGCATCCATTCTTTTCTCCGATGGTGATATTATGGGAGCGGTGCTTGACCGTAACGGACTGCGTCCTTCCCGCTATTACATTACAGATGACGATTACCTCATTCTTTCCTCTGAGGTCGGTGTACTTGACATTGATCCGACGAAGATCGTGGTAAAAGAGAGACTTCGTCCGGGAAAAATGCTTCTGGTAGATACCGTAAAGGGAAGAGTGATCGATGATGATGAGTTAAAAGAAACTTATGCAGGCAAACAGCCTTACGGTGAATGGATCGACCGCAACCTGTTAAATTTAAAAGATTTGAAGATTCCAAACCAGCGTGTGCCGGAATACACCAAGGAAGAGCGTCAGAGAATGCAGAAGGCATTTGGTTATACCTATGAATCTTTGAGGGATGCCATTTTACCGATGGCAAAAAATGGCGGCGAGGGAACATCCGCCATGGGTATTGATACACCGCTTGCTGCACTGGCAACCGATCATCAGCCGTTATTTAACTACTTCAAGCAGCTATTTGCACAGGTTACTAACCCGCCGATCGACTCTATCCGTGAAAAAGTGGTGACTTCCACAACCGTATACATCGGAGAAGATGGAAACCTTCTGGAAGAAAAAGCCATTAACTGTCAGGTGTTAAAGGTCAATAATCCGATCCTTACGAATACCGATCTGATGAAAATTAAAAATATGAAAGTGGACGGATTTAAGGTGGAAGTAATCCCGACTACCTATTATAAGAGCACAAGTCTCGAAAAAGCCATTGAGCGTCTGTTCGTGGAAGCAGACCGTGCGTACAGGGAGGGCGCAAACATTTTGATCCTGTCTGACCGTGGTGTCGACGAATACCATGTGCCGATCCCATCACTGCTTGCAGTGTCCGCCCTGCAGCAGCATCTGGTCAAGACAAAAAAGAGAACTGCAGTCGCCATGATCTTAGAGTCCGGCGAGCCGAGAGAGGTACATCATTTTGCAACACTGTTAGGCTATGGTGCCTGTGCGATCAACCCATATCTGGCACAGGATACCGTAAAACAGTTAGTGGATGAGCATATGTTAGACAAAGATTACTATGCGGCAGTGGATGATTACAATGCAGCGATCTTAAATGGTATTGTAAAAATCGCTTCCAAAATGGGTATTTCCACGATCCAGTCTTACGAAGGTTCCAAAATCTTCGAGGCGATCGGTATTGATTCCGACGTGATCGATAAGTATTTCACAAATACCGTGAGCCGCATCGGTGGTATTACATTAAAAGACATCGAAAATGATGTGAATGAATTACATTCTGCGGCATACGATCCGCTTGGTTTAGAGACTGACCTCACCTTAGACAGCAGGGGACGCCACAAAATGAGAAGTGGTGCAGACCAGCACCTTTACAATCCGGCAACCATCCATCTGTTACAGGAATCCACGAAACGTGGAGATTACAACCTGTTCAAACAGTACACAGAGCTTGTGGACAGTGAGGAAAAAGACGGCTGCATCCGTGGACTGATGGATTTCAATTATCCGAAAAAAGGTGTGCCGGTCGAGGAAGTGGAAAGCGTTGACTCTATCGTGACAAGATTTAAGACCGGTGCGATGTCCTATGGTTCTATCTCACAGGAAGCACATGAGACGCTTGCCATTGCGATGAACCGGCTTCACGGCAAATCAAATACCGGTGAAGGTGGTGAGGATTACGAGCGTATCGCAAGTAAAAATACCGCAGTGGACAGATGCTCCAAGATCAAGCAGGTCGCATCCGGACGATTTGGTGTCACAAGCCAGTACTTAGTCAGTGCGGAAGAGATTCAGATCAAGATGGCACAGGGAGCAAAACCGGGCGAAGGTGGACATCTTCCGGGCAAAAAAGTTTATCCGTGGATTGCAAAGACAAGACTTTCCACACCGGGGGTATCCTTAATTTCTCCGCCACCACACCATGATATTTACTCCATCGAAGATTTAGAGCAGCTGATCTTTGACTTGAAAAACTCTAACAGAGCGGCAAGAATTTCCGTAAAACTTGTTTCAGAGGCAGGTGTTGGAACCGTTGCAGCAGGTGTTGCAAAAGCTGGCGCACAGGTTGTGCTGATCTCCGGTTACGATGGCGGTACAGGTGCTGCTCCGGCAAGTTCCATTCACAATGCAGGACTTCCTTGGGAGCTTGGACTTGCAGAGACACACCAGACTTTGATCATGAACGGACTCCGCAATAAAGTAAGGATTGAGACAGACGGAAAATTAATGAGTGGTCGTGATGTTGCGATCGCAGCGCTTCTCGGAGCAGAGGAATACGGATTTGCAACGGCTCCGCTTGTAACCATGGGATGTGTCATGATGCGTGTCTGTAACTTAGATACCTGTCCGGCAGGTATCGCAACACAGAATCCGGAATTAAGAAAACGTTTTGCAGGAAAACCGGAATATGTGGAAAACTTTATGAAGTTTATCGCAGAGGAACTCCGTGAATACATGGCAAAACTTGGCTGCAGAACCGTGGATGAGATGGTTGGACGAAGCGACCTCTTAAAAGTCCGGGAAGATCTGACCGGACGTGAGAAAGAGATCGATCTTTCCAGAATTTTAAACAATCCATATGCAGGACCGAAGGAGAAAGTAACCTTTGATCCAAAACATGTATATGATTTTGAACTGGAAAAATCAAAAGACGAGACGGTACTTTTAAAACAGCTTGGCTCTGCACTTGCAAACAAACAGCGCAGAAGCATTGATGTGGAAGTGACGAACACAGACCGTTCCTTCGGTACGATTTTTGGTTCCGAGATAACAAAAAAATATGGAACCGGCTTAGAGGAAGATACGTTTGTAGTTAAATGTACCGGTGCAGGCGGACAGAGTTTTGGTGCGTTCATTCCAAAAGGACTGACCTTAGAGCTTGTAGGCGATTCCAACGACTACTTTGGCAAGGGACTTTCCGGTGGAAAACTAGTGGTTTATGCCCCGGCGGGTGTAAAATACAAAAAAGACGAGAATATCATCATTGGTAACGTAGCCCTTTATGGTGCAACGAGCGGAAAAGCATTCATCAGCGGTGTGGCAGGCGAGCGTTTCTGTGTGCGTAACTCAGGCGCTTCCGCAGTCGTAGAAGGTGTCGGCGACCATGGCTGTGAGTATATGACAGGCGGACGTGTCGTAGTTTTAGGTAAAACCGGCAAAAACTTTGCGGCTGGTATGAGCGGCGGTATCGCTTATGTGTTAGATGAGGATAACGACCTTTACACCCGCATGAACAAAGAGATGGTATTTTCTGAGGAAGTATCCAATAAATACGATGTTATGGAATTAAAAGACATGATCAAAGAGCATGTGGCATTTACCAATTCCGAAAAAGGTAAGGAAATTCTGGATAACTTCAGTGAGTATCTGCCGAAATTTAAGAAAGTAATCCCGTATGATTACAACCGTATGCTGATGGCTATCGTTCAGATGGAGGAGAAAGGTCTCTCATCCGAACAGGCACAGATCGAAGCATTCTATGCGAATACGAGAGGTTGATCGTCAGTAGGGAATACGAAAAGAAAATGGAGGAAATATCATGGGAAAACCAACCGGATTTATGGATTATAAAAGAGAGACATCGGTGAGTGAAGCACCATTGGAGCGTATCAGAAATTTTAACGAATTCCACACACCACTGTCAAAGGAAGAACAGCAGATACAGGGGGCGCGCTGCATGAACTGCGGCGTTCCCTTCTGTCAGGCGGGAATGAATATCATGGGAATGACGAGCGGATGCCCGTTACATAACCTTGTCCCGGAGTGGAACGATCTTGTATACACAGGAAACTGGGAGCAGGCATACAACCGTCTGAAAAAGACGAACAACTTCCCGGAGTTCACATCAAGGGTATGTCCTGCACTATGTGAAGCAGCATGTACCTGTGGACACTGGGGGGATGCCGTTACCTGTAAGGAAAACGAACATGGCATTATCGAGAACGCTTATGAGCAGGGCTATGCGAAAGCAAAACCACCGAGAGTCCGCACAGGAAAGAAAGTCGCAGTCATCGGTTCCGGTCCTGCCGGACTTGCAGTGGCAGACCAGCTGAATAAGCGCGGACACCTTGTAACCGTATACGAGCGCGATGACAGGGTGGGCGGACTTCTGATGTACGGAATCCCGAATATGAAACTGGAAAAATGGGTGATCGACCGCAAGGTTTCCATTATGAAGGAGGAAGGCATTACATTTGTCACAAATACGAATGTCGGCAAAGATGTCAAAGCTGCAAAACTGTTAAAAGAATATGACAGGGTCGTTCTGGCATGTGGAGCCAAAAATCCAAGAGATATCAAGGCGCCGGGCAGAGATGCGAAAGGTATTTATTTTGCAGTGGATTTCTTAAAAGCTACCACAAAAAGCCTTTTGGATTCTGACTTGAAAGACAATCAGTACATTTCTGCAAAAGGAAAAAGAGTGGTCATCATCGGCGGCGGTGACACTGGAAATGACTGTGTGGGTACATCCATCCGTCACGGCGCAGCCAGTGTGACACAGCTTGAGATGATGCCGAAAGCGCCGGATACGAGAGCGGAGAACAATCCGTGGCCGGAGTGGCCAAAAGTCTGCAAGACAGATTATGGTCAGGAGGAGGCGATCGCAGTATTCGGACATGACCCACGTATCTATCAGACAACGGTAAAAGAATTTTTGAAAGATAAAAATGGAAATCTCTGTGGACTTGTCACGGTGAAATTAGAGAGCAAAAAAGACGAGAAAACAGGCCGTATGATGATGGCAGAAGTGCCGGGTTCCGAACAGAAAATGGATGCAGACCTTGTGCTGATCGCAGCCGGATTCTTAGGAACTGAGAATTATATTGCAAATGCGTTCGGTGTCGACCTGAATGCGAGAACCAATGTAGCAACCGCAGAGGGCGCATATGCGACTAATGTGAAAAATGTTTTCACCGCAGGTGATATGCACAGAGGACAGTCGCTTGTCGTGTGGGCGATCCGCGAAGGCCGCGAAGCTGCAAGGGAAGTGGATGAGAGCCTGATGGGATATTCTTATTTGTCGGTGCAGTAGGTAAATACTTTAAATACAGAATTCAGAAAGATAAGAAATGTAGTGGATTTCTTATCTTTCTTTTTGCATGAAAGACATGAAACAGATGATTTTTAAGTTGAGAAAAAAGAAGAGAATGGATATAATAGATACAATAGTTATGGATTGAACAATTTCTGAAAGAAGGTACTTTAAAAATGGTTAGATATTTAGAAATGGTAGTGTATATTTGTCTGGCAATATCTATTTGTAATTTTATTGCGATAGGCGTTGCATTGAAGAAAAAAAGACCAATTTTTAAAATAATGTATTTTATTAATAGTCTGGGAGTTGTTGCTATATCAAATCTTCTTGTCTGGATGGAAGGAGTGTATGTGGATCAAAATAATTTGAGCGGTAGTACAATTACCTTTGCGTTAAATATCTGTAATATCATATTTTTTATTGTGAATAGTATGATGGTATTTAAATGCCGGAAAGCAGACTGAAAATTTGATAGATATGCTTCAATTGGGCAGGAGACAGTTTATGAAGAATAAATTATGTATGTTATTTGCTATTGTTTTATTAATAGTTGGTGGATGCAATGAAAAGTCACAAAATTATTTTATAGGGACTATTTTGGAAATAACAGATAATTATTTTATTGTAAGTCCGGATGATTCGGAACCAATTAGGGAGACCAGTGATAATATATTAGTTCCAAAAGAAGTGGTATCAGCGAATGGGATCCCGGAGTTGGCAGTTGGTGAGCGTATTCAGGTGGTTTATAATGAAATGGAACAAACGGATGAAGGGATAATCGTAGACATTGTTTATGCAATATACAAAGAAAATGATTTAGAAGGTACTCAGGAAAAATGAAATTGTAAAGAATAAGTGAAGAAAATGATCATAGAGAAAAAGCCAAAGTCTAGCGACTTCGCTTTTTCTCTTTTTTTACACTGTATCCAAAAGTGCCAAGTTTTTTCCCAAGAAGGAAATATTCTCCGTGGGAGTAAGTGACAAGACCACTCTGGTTTAATTCGAATTTTCCCTTCTCATCGAGCAGGGTATCATCGATGGTCACACCAACAACATCCGCAAGGATCATGGAGTGACTGCCGAGAGGTTTGATCTCACGGACTTTGCATTCGATATTCACAGGGCTTTCCGCAATTCCGGGTGCATGGATGTGTTTTGAGGCGAGCGGCGTCAAATGCATTTCTTTAAATTTGTCAACATCACGGCCGGAGCGAACCCCACAGTAGTCCGTAGCTTTCACCAGTTTTTCGGTTGTTAAATTGATCACAAACTCGCCGGACTCCTCAATCAGGTGATAAGAGTAGCGCTCCGGGCGGACGGAGATCGAAACCATCGGCGGATTGGTGCAGACTGTCCCAGCCCATGCGACAGTAATAATATTCGGTTTTCCATCTAATTCCGGTCTCTCACACAGAGGATCGTGCGCTGCGGAACTCTGGCAGCTCACCATGACCGCAGGGAGCGGATAGAGCATATTTCCCGGTTTCCAGTTCTGTTTTGCCATATTAAGTCCTTTCTGCTACTTCAAAAGTATATCCATCAGATACGCATATACATCTTCATTCAGATTTTTCCAGTTGTTGCAGATTGCTTCTGCCTGTGCACGGTTTTTGACACTTAACGTCAGATCGATGATGTTTGTATTATGTTCGCGGTACTGACAGCGCACGGCGTAGTCCTGATTTGGCGTTTTATAATAGTCTGCCAGAATGGAATTGTCATTTCGAAGCTGAAGCTTGTTTTTTTCCAGAAAAGCCATCGTGTCGTGTTCGATCGCATCGGAAATCTTGTCTTTGAAAAATTCCAGCGTCTCTTTTCCGGCAGCAGTGATGGTGTACTGGGTGTTACTGTGCGTGGATTCTGTACGGATCAGATCGGCGTCGACCAGATCACTGATGACCTGCTGGACACGGAAATAATCAGTGTAGTCCTGTTCGAGAAAAAAGTTCGAAATCTGTGTATTGGTCAAGGGAAAATCAACTTTATCCAACATGTTTAAAATCGTTAATTTATATATGGTAAATGGTTCAGCCATTTATATACACCTCTTTCTATTTGCTGATTGCCGCTTTCCTGCGAAACTAAGCCTGATCTGTATAATATTTTCCCTGCCAGGTGTCCCGTTCCTGAAAACGTTTCTGGATCGTATTTAAGACACGCTTTTTATCCGTGCTCCACAGCGGCGCGATCAGAAGGGAACGTGGACCGTCGCCTGTGAGGCGGTGGATCACCATTTCCGGTGGAAGGTGTTCGATACAGGTCACAACAAAATCGCAGTATTCCTCAAGGGAAAAGACTGGAAAAGGCGCTTTTTCATAGAGCAGAGCCAGATCGGTATTTTTCAGTACATGGAGAAGCTGCAGTTTTACGCCGTCTACCGGAAGATGTGCAACAGCGTCTACCGATGCAAGCATCATTTCTTTCGTCTCACCGGGCAATCCGAGAATCAAATGCGTGATAACGGAAAGACCACGATCTTTCAGGGCGTCCACCGCAGATAAATACTGCTCATAAGTGAAACCGCTCCGAATCTGCCGCAGCGTATCGTTGTGAATGGATTGCAGACCAAGTTCTATCCAGACAGGTTTTTGGCAGTTCAGTTCGGAGAGCAGATCGAGCACTTCGGGTGGGAGACAGTCACAGCGTGTTGCGATGGAGAGAGCGGCAATATCCGGCTGTGCGATCGCCTCCGTAAAAAGTTCTTTTAAATAGGAAACGGGAGCGTAGGTATTCGTGTATGCCTGAAAATAGGCGATAAACTTCCGGCAGTTACTTTTCCTGCGGATGCGTTCTTTCGCCTGCGTGATCTGCTCTGTGACAGAGAGGGAAGGGGCAGTGGCAAAATCGCCGCTTCCCCCGGCGCTGCAAAAAATACAGCCGCGCGAATCCAGTGTCCCGTCACGGTTTGGACAGGTCATCCCGCCGTTTAAGGACAGGCGGTAGACTTTTTCGCCAAACGTCTGTTTTAGATAATGGTCAAGGGAAAAATATGGTTTGTCTCCCCAGAATTTTTTATCTGACATATCCATGTTTATTTTACGATATGGGATTTTACTGCCTGGCTTACCACCTCTGCAACACGCGGGTCGAAAGCTTCCGGCATAATAAATTCATCGTTTAATTCCTCGTCGGAAACAAGATGTGCCAGAGCTTCGGCAGCGGCAAGCTTCATTTCCTCGGTGATCTGTGTGGCACGTCCCTCCAGGGCACCTTTGAAAATGCCAGGGAACGCGATCACATTGTTGACCTGGTTCGGGAAATCACTTCTTCCGGTTCCAACAACTCTTGCGCCGGCTGCCTTTGCAACGTCCGGCATGATTTCCGGTACTGGATTTGCCATTGCAAAAAGAATGGAATCTTTATTCATAGAGGCAACCATTTCAGGAGTTACGATATTTGGAGCGGAAACCCCGACAAAAATATCAGCGCCCTTTAATGCATCGGCAAGTGTACCGGAAGCATTTTCTAAATTTGTTACCTCGGTCATTTTTTTCTGCATCCAGTTTAAATTCGGGTAATCTTTTCCAATGATACCTTCGCGGTCGCACATAGTCACATGTTTGAAACCGTAAGTGAGGAGCAGTTTGGTGATGGCAACGCCCGCAGAACCGGCGCCGTTGACAACGACTTTACAGTCTTCTTTTTTCTTGCCAGTGACACGCAGACCGTTGATGATTCCAGCAAGGACAACGATTGCAGTGCCATGCTGGTCATCATGGAATACCGGGATATCGAGCATTGCCTTTAAACGTTCCTCAATCTCAAAACAGCGCGGAGCGGAGATGTCCTCAAGATTGATTCCGCCGAATGCAGGAGCAATATTTTTGATGGTTGCAATGATCTCTTCGGTGTCCTGTGTGTCTAAACAGATCGGAACAGCATTCACATCGCCGAATTCTTTGAAAAGAACACATTTTCCTTCCATAACAGGCATAGCGGCATATGGCCCGATATTGCCAAGTCCTAAGACAGCACTTCCGTCGGAAATGACGGCAACAGTGTTTGCCTTCATGGTATAAGTGTAGGCTGCTTCTTTATCTTCTGCAATGACTTTACATGGTTCGGCAACGCCCGGTGTGTATGCAATTGCAAGGTCCTCTCTGGAGTTGACCTTTGATTTTGCGATCGTTTCTAATTTGCCATTCCACTCTTTATGCATGGCTAATGCTTTTTCTTTTAAATCCATGATATGAACTGTCTCCTTTATGTAAATATTCGTTTTAAAGCTCTGAAAGTAATGATAACATTTCCTTTTTTATTAATCAAGAAAATTAGGACTTCCTATTTCGTAAAAAGTGTTGTATAATAAATTGCAGTTACAGATTCATTTAGTCGATTCAGACGTTGTTCCCAAATGATACAATTATGATTAAGGAGTCATTGAATGAGAGAAAAATATGAAAGCTTATCAGCAACGGTTTTGCGTGATTTAGCAAAATCAAGAGGAATTAAAAGCACTTCCACAATGAAGAAAGCCGATCTTGTAGAAGCAATGCTTGCAGAGGATGCGAAGAAGGAAAAAGAAAAAGCGGCAAAAGAATCGGAGAAAAAACAGGAACAGTCAGCTCCTTCCGAGAAACCGGAGAGAAAAAGAGCAGATTCAGCAGAATCAGCCAAAGAGGGATCAAAAGAGGGAGAGCGTGAGGAAGCAAGCCAGGATGATACGATTAAGAATCTTGACAGCGGAATCACTGTGAATGGAATTCTTGAGGTTATGCAGGATGGATTCGGATTTATCCGTTCCGACAATTACCTGCCGGGTGAGAATGACGTTTATGTGTCTCCATCCCAGATCCGTAAGTTCAACCTGAAAACAGGCGATATTATCTGCGGTAACACAAGGATCAAAACACAGCAGGAGAAGTTCTCTGCATTATTATATATCACAACGATCAACGGTTATCAGCCGGGCGTGATCCAGCAGAGAAAGAATTTTGAAGACCTCACACCGATTTTCCCTAATGAGAGAATCCGTTTAGAGAGACCGGGCAGCAGTGTTGCAATGAGGATCGTGGATCTGATCTCACCGATCGGTAAGGGACAGCGTGGTATGATCGTTTCCCAGCCGAAAGCAGGTAAGACAACTCTGTTAAAAGAGATTGCAAAATCGGTTACGGCATCCAACCCGGACATGCATCTGATCATTTTACTGATCGATGAAAGACCGGAGGAAGTTACCGATATCAAGGAAGCGATTGAAGGGGATAATGTAGAAGTTATTTATTCTACATTTGACGAATTACCGGAACATCATAAGAGAGTATCTGAGATGGTCATTGAGCGTGCAAAACGTCTCGTGGAGCATCATAAAGATGTCATGATCCTGCTCGACAGTATCACACGTCTTGCAAGGGCATACAACCTCACAGTTCCACCAAGTGGACGTACGTTATCCGGTGGTCTTGATCCGGCAGCCCTTCATATGCCAAAACGTTTCTTTGGTGCAGCCAGAAATATGAGAGAGGGCGGAAGCCTTACCGTTCTTGCAACAGCACTGGTAGATACCGGAAGTAAGATGGACGACGTTGTGTTCGAGGAGTTTAAGGGAACCGGTAACATGGAACTTGTACTCGACCGCAAACTTTCCGAAAAACGTGTGTTCCCGGCAATCGATATTGTAAAGTCAGGAACCAGAAGAGAAGACCTGCTGCTTGACCCGGATGAGTTAGAGGCAGTGGAGATCATGCGCAAGGCTTACAATGGTATGCGTGCAGATGAGGCAGTGGAGAATATTTTAAATATGTTCGCCCGCACAAAGAATAATAAAGAATATATCGCAATGGTAAAGAAAAATAGAATTATTTAAAAAAATATCTTGATTTACTATGATGCGTATGCTATACTTTAAAAGCTGTTTATCGGGATAAAGAATCTTTTACAGATTCTGGACAGTTTTTATATCGTGTATATTCTTGCAGTAAGTGCCATATGCGAATCGGGTATACGGGCATAAAGAATATAGAACAAGCGCAACAAATCAACGATAAGAATAGAAGAGGTGAAAATCATGAGAGAAGGAATCCATCCAGATTATTATCAGGCAACTGTTACATGTAACTGTGGAAATACATTTGTTACAGGATCAACAAAGGAAGATATCCACGTTGAGATCTGTTCTAAATGCCATCCATTCTACACAGGTCAGCAGAAAGCTAACAGAGCTGATGGTCGTATTGATAAGTTCAACAAGAAATACGGTATCAACAAATAGAAAAAAGTGGTTACAGATAAGGTTGAGGTTATTAAATCTCAACCTTTTTTAGAACATGGAAACTCTATGAGAAAGACATGGTTATTTAAATGAAATATTCAGGAATTGGCGGACAGGCTGTCATGGAAGGCGTGATGATGAAGAATCAGGAAAAGTACGCCGTTGCAGTGAGAAAGCCTGACCATGAGATTGAAGTGAAGGTTTCAGAATATACTGGGATCATCAAGAATAAGAAAATAAGAAATATGCCGATTTTAAGAGGTGTATTCAGTTTTATAGAGTCGCTTGTGCTCGGAATGCAGACATTGACTTATTCCGCTTCTTTTTTTGAAGATGAGGAAGTGGATGAGAAGAAAAAAGAGCCAATGACGGAAGAAGAGCGCAGGAGACAGGAGCAGAAAGAGAAGAAGCAGGAAAATGCCATGATGGGCGGAACGGTTGTATTATCGATTGTTCTTGCTGTGGCAGTATTTATGATGCTTCCATATTATTTATCGACTCTGTTTCAGAAAGTAATTACATCCCAGTGGGTGATTGCATTGTTAGAGGGAGTGATCCGTCTGGTGATTTTCATCGGATATGTAGCACTTATCTCTCTGATGAAGGATATCCGGCGTGTTTATATGTACCATGGTGCAGAACATAAATGTATTAACTGCATTGAACATGGCATGGATCTTACCGTGGATAATGTGAGAAAAAGTTCCAGATTTCATAAACGCTGTGGAACAAGTTTTCTTTTGATCGTAATGTTAGTCAGCATTTTGTTTTTTATGTTTATCCGCGTGGATTCTCCAATCCTCCGTGTGGTTTTGCGTCTGCTTCTGATCCCGGTGATCGCAGGTGTATCCTATGAATTTATCCGGCTGGCAGGAAGAAGCGATAATGCAGTTGTGAATCTTTTGAGCAAGCCGGGATTATGGCTGCAGGGTTTGACAACAAAAGAACCGGATGATGAGATGATCGAGGTTGGAATTGCCTCTGTGGAGGCCGTTTTTGACTGGAAACCTTATGTGGAAGAAATCCGCCGGGAAATGAAGTAGAAGGGCGTGAGATAAGAATGACATATCGGGAAGCTGTTGCCCATGGAGAAAAAGTGCTGGAGCTGTCGCATATTGCAGATGCGAAAACAGATGCATGGCTGCTTTTGGAAATGGGCTGTAAGATAGACCGTAAATTTTATTATATGCATATGGAAGATGATCTTCCGGATGATCTGCTGAAGGAATATGAACTAGCCGTCAAAAAGCGTGCAGAGCATATCCCGCTGCAGTATATTGTGGGCGAGACGGAATTTATGGGGCTGAAGTTCAAGGTAAATTCCAATGTCCTGATTCCGAGACAGGACACAGAGACACTTGTGGAGGAAGCATTAAAAAAGGTAAAGCCGGGAATGAAAGTACTTGATATGTGTACCGGTTCCGGTTGTATTATTATCAGTATCTTGCATAACGTTGAGGGCGTGAAAGGATATGCGGTTGATATCTCCAAGCAGGCGGTCAACGTTGCAAAAGAGAATGCAAAACTAAATGAAGTTCCGGTTCTTTTTGAGCGGAGTGATCTTTTTGAGATGGTCACGGAGAAGTTTGACGTGATCGTGTCAAATCCGCCTTATATCCCAACAGATGTGATCCCGCAGCTCATGCCGGAGGTGCAGGTGTTTGAACCGGTTGAGGCGTTAGACGGAAAAGAGGATGGACTTTACTTTTACCGCAAGATCGTGGAACAGAGCAGGGATTATCTGAATCCCGGCGGTTATCTGATGTTTGAGATTGGTTACGATCAGGGAAAAGATGTGTCTGAAATGATGACAGATGCAGGATTTTCCGATGTCTGTGTGAAAAAAGACCTTGCAGGAAATGACAGGGTTGTGACCGGGATGTTGTAGCGGTGTCAGGGCATAGAGATATAAAGAGCGAAACAGAGGAAAATGCAGATTTAGCTGCATTTGACGAACAACAAATGTTGATCAGATTAGAAATGAGGGAGAAATATGTTTGATAAATTAGAGGACTTACTTATCCGTTATGAAGAGTTGATGAGTGAATTAAGTGAGCCGGATGTGGCAAATAATCCGGAACGTTTCCGTAAGCTGATGAAAGAGCAGAGCGATATTTTACCGATCGTGGAGGCTTACAAAGAATACAGACAGTGCAAGCAGAACATCGAAGATTCGCTTGCTATGTTGGAGGAAGAATCTGACGAAGAGATGCGTGAACTCGCAAAAGAGGAGTTAAACGATGCAAAGAACCGTGTCGCAGAATTAGAGAATGAATTAAAAATTCTTCTTTTACCAAAAGACCCGAACGATGACAAAAATGTTATCGTGGAGATCCGTGCAGGTGCCGGTGGAGATGAGGCGGCATTATTTGCGGCAGAGATTTACCGTATGTATCAGCATTATGCAGAGACAAAGAACTGGAAAACAGAGATCATGGAATGTGACGACACCGGGATCGGCGGCATGAAGAGTGTGACATTCATGATCACAGGAGCAGGTGCTTACTCTGTTATGAAATACGAATCCGGTGTACACCGTGTACAGCGTGTGCCTGAGACGGAATCCGGCGGACGTATCCATACCTCTACCATCACAGTAGCTGTGATGCCGGAGGCGGAAGATGTTGACGTACAGATTGATGAGAAAGATATCCGTATCGATGTCTGCCGTGCGTCAGGAGCAGGTGGACAGTGTGTCAACACCACAGACTCTGCGGTTCGTTTAACACATATTCCAACTGGAATCGTGATCTACAGCCAGACTGAAAAATCACAGATCCAGAACAAGGCAAAAGCGTTTGCGTTGCTCCGTACAAAGTTATTTGACTTAGAGCAGCAGAAAGCACATGATGCAGAAGCTGAACTTCGTAAGAGCCAGATCGGTACCGGTGACCGTTCTGAAAAGATCAGAACCTACAACTTCCCACAGGGACGTGTGACAGACCACCGTATCAACCTGACACTTTACAAATTAGATAAGATCATGAATGGTGATATTCAGGAGATCATCGATGCATGTATCGCAGCCGACCAGGCTGCGAAGCTGGCGAATATGAATCAGGAAGCGTAAAATTCCGGTTCATGAAGAATATCCTATAATTTTGAGGAACCAGAGAAAATCTCTGGTTCCTTTTTTGATGCTTTCGGGTTTTATTCTGAGATCAGCCAGTCGAGGAGGTTGATAGATTTTATTCCCTCATACGAAGAGTCCATTCCTGTATTCAGGGAAAGAACGATTTTTTCATAGTTATCGTTGATTTTTTGGAGTGGTGTTAATTCTCTTTTGCGAACATCTTCACTTGTCATTGATTCCGTGACCTGGACATAAAGTTTATCATCTGCTTTTGTTGCAATAAAATCCACTTCAAGATTATCAATTTTACCAATAGAGACATCATAGCCGCGACGAAGCAGTTCAAAGTAAACAACATTCTCTATTGCATGACCGCTGTCACGGTCTCTGAACCCAAGCAGATAGTTTCTGAGTCCGATATCGACAATGTAGTATTTGCCAAGAGTGCGTAAAAATTCTTTTCCTTTAATATCGAATCTTTTGATGTCGTAGAAGAAATATGATTCCAGCAGTGCATTTATATATGTCTGAACTGTGTGAGCACTTGGGGTTCCTTTTCGATTCTTGTTTTCCAGAAGTCCTTCATTTACTAAGGTGTTGCCGATAGAAGAAATAGAGATATTGTTTCCAATGTTATCAGCAAGGAACATAGTGATCTTTTTTAAGAGGATGGGGTCGGTGACCCGCTTTTGACCTCTGCGATTTTCTCGTTCGAGAATGTCTCGCATGATAACGGTGGAGTAGATACCATCAAGCAGCACAAGTGCTTTTTCCTGATCTAAACCTATGTCAGCGATACCCGGCATTCCGCCAAATCGCATGTATGCATCGAAAACTTCACGGAGTTCATAATGTTCTCCCATTTTATCATAAGCCTGTTTTCGTGTACCGCCTAAAGCACTTTTGGTCTCTCTTATTTCAAAATCATGGAATGTTAAAAATTCAGAGAAAGATAACGGCAGCATTTTTATTTCTATGCATCTTCCAGATAAATAGGTGGCATATTCAGAGGAGAGCATATAGGCATTTGAGCCTGTGACATAAATATCGCAGTTGAAATCGACACGAAAAGAGTTAACAGCATCTTCCCAGTCAGGCACACGCTGAACTTCATCAAAAAAGAAGTACATTCTTTTATTTGGTACGATATGTTGTTTGACATATTCGTAGAAGGAATCGCTGGTCATATTTTTATAAGCGTAGGATTCAAAATTCATTTCCAGAATCTGATCGTCAGTAATACCAGTTTCTTTCAGATGAAGGGTCATTAACTTCAACAGACTGGATTTGCCGCATCTACGGATTCCGGTAACAACCTTCACTGGCTCGGTGTCTTGAAATGCTATGATCTTATTCAGGTATAAATCTCTTTTTTTGAGTTCGTGAGTATCAATCATTTGATATACCTCCTTATGACATGAGTATAGCATAAATTCTTGAAAAAATAAAGTTTATGCACTGAAATGCAAAAACTTTGAAAAATCGACAATTTTTGCAATGGCGCATTACATAGAAAATATTTCAAAATACTGATATAAATGTTAGTGAAATTTAAAAATTGTTGTGATAAAATAAGTTGTTGGTATTTACAGTGATGGTGAGTAAGAATGGCGATAACAACAAACATCACATGCTTTAAATAAAAAATTAGAATACAGGAGACAAAAAATGCAGGACGATTTAAGAGCAGAACTGATCAAGCAGTTCCCATCAGAGGTAATAGAGACAAAGGATATGACAGGGAAAGAGTACTATGCCTGTCCGACATGCAAACGCGCAGTTGCAACCGGTACTGAAAAATGTCAGGGATGCGGACAGAAATTAAGCTGGGACAATATCAGGCATGAGAATGAGGCAAAAGGAAGTAAAAAAGCGAAAATCGAGTTTGATGTTCCGGCAGATTTTGTATTAGAGGATTGCAGAAAATGCCCATTGTCCTATATTGGAAGAAATGGGGACGAAAATGTTTACGAATGTCCACTGCAGATGAGAGGAAGCTGCAGGCTGGAATTATCATAATGAAATATCAATCAGAAAAGGAGCGTATATGGCATCAAAATTCTACGCGGTAAAAAAAGGTAAAATTCCGGGAATCTACAACAGCTGGGATGATTGCAAAAAAATGGTAGACGGTTTTCCGGGTGCCGTATATAAAAGCTTCAAAACACTTGAGGAAGCGGAAGCCTTCGTGGGTGCAGAAGGCAGCTCCAGAAAGCGGAGCGAAAAAGCAGAAAAACCAGATACAGGGAAGCAGGAACAAAATCCGGCAGTCTACGCCTTTGTCGACGGTTCTTACAACATTGCCACCAAAGTCTACGGCTACGGCGGATTTCTCATTCATAATGGAGAGAAAGAAGTGCTGCAGGGAAGCGGAAACGATGCGGAGATGGCATCCATGCGCAATGTTTCAGGAGAAATATTAGGAGCAATGGCTGCAGTAGAACGTGCGATCGAGTTAAAACTTCCGGAAGTGACGATTTATTACGACTACATGGGAATCGAGATGTGGGCAGAGGGAGCCTGGAAAAGGAACAGGCAGGGCACGATCGCCTACTATGATTATATGCAGTCTGCAAAAAATAAAATCAGGATTAAATTTGTGAAAGTAAAAGGCCATTCCGGTGTGGATGGCAATGAAGAAGCAGACCACCTTGCAAAGGAAGCGGTCGGAAATACAATTTAGAAACGTTTTCAAACAAATAATTGATAAAAAAGTTGTTTAAGGTTTGACAGACATAAAATATGAGACTATAATGTGAGAAACTAGAAGAAAATTGACAGATTTTTCAGGTGGAGGGTAGAAGAAAAAACAGATAAAAAGTGAAATAAAACGAGGCAATTAATACATTGTCAGACTGGAAAAATTAATATATCAGAGAAAGAAAAAAAGTATATTAGAATGGAAAGGAAAATACAATTTATGTTGTCACAAAAGAGTACAATGAAAACAAAACTTGAAAATATGTATCTGCAGAAAAGAATCAGTTACGGTTATAGAAAAGTCATTAACATGATGCTGCTGTCAGGAGTGATTTCTATTATTGCAATAGGCATTCTGTTTGCCAATATGATGAATTATGTCAATAATGTCAACGCAGCAGATCAGGCAGTAAAAACATGCAGAATTAATATAAATACAGCAGCAAGAAATATCCGTGAAATGGCGCTGAATGATGACGAATCCACTTACGACAGCTACGAGGAGAAGGTGAAAGAGCTTCTCGGGATCGTAGATACACAGATGAATGTTTTACACGGCACAGGTGTCATTACAGAGGATCTTTATACAGAATATAAAGGTGCATTTACGGACTGGGGAACGATCGGATATGAGATCATGGAAGAGATCAAGGCCGGTAAGGAAGATCAGGCTGTCGATGGTATCTTAAATAAGTGTACCCCTGCATTAAACAGCTTAGTAGAAATTTCAAAGAAATTAGATGCATTGACTGATAAACAGAGAAGTAAGGCTGTCCAGAGCACGATCTTCTGTGCAGTTGCCGGTATTGCAGTGATCATTATCTTCCTGCTCCTTGCATGGGCAATCGCAAAGAAAGTGAGCAGGATGGTACTTGAAACCATTCTGGAACCATTACATGCGATCGAGGACGTGGCGAAGGAACTCACGGAAGGAAATCTGCACAGCCAGCTGGAATACCACTCCGAGGACGAGATCGGAAGACTTGCACACAGCATGCGTAAGTCCATCCATATCCTTGGAACGTATGTCGATGATATTGACCGCTCCATGAAACAGTTCTCTGAGGGCAATTTTGATGTACAGCCAGAGGTAGAGTGGAGAGGGGACTTTGTTGGTATTTTACAATCCTTTATGGAGTTCCAGAACAGCATGTCTGATACGGTAAGAGGAATCCAGAGGGTTTCCGATGAGGTATCCAACGGAGCAGAACAGGTGGCATCCAGCTCGAACGAGCTTGCAGACGGCGCAACGAATCAGGCAGCAGTTGTCGAGGAACTGACCGCTACCGTTACCGGTGTTTCCGAACAGGTGGCAAACAATTCACAGGCAGCAAAGGAGATCAGCGGAAAAGTGGAACAGCTTGGACAGGCGCTGATCGAGAGCAACGGAAAGATGCAGGAGATGGTTGTCTCCATGAACGAGATCAATGATGCATCGCATGAGATTGACAAGATCATTGCGACGATCAATGAGATCGCATCCCAGACCAACCTGCTTGCCTTAAACGCATCTATTGAGGCTGCAAGAGCCGGTGAGGCAGGAAAAGGTTTCGCAGTAGTTGCAAATCAGGTAAATGTCCTGGCAGATCAGAGTGCAGAAGCGGCAAAGGAATCAGCGGCACTGATCGAGCGCTCTGTGAATGCTGTTGAAAAAGGTATGATAGTTGCAAAGGAAACAGCAGCACAGTTAGAGGAAGTGGCAGAGAATTCAAAAACGATCACAAGTGAAGTGACAAATATCGCAGACACCTTAGAGACACAGACAGCAGAGATCCATCAGATCAATGAAGGAATCGAGCAGATCAATGATGTGGTACAGACGAATTCAGCTACTTCAGAGGAATGTGCGGCTGCAAGTGAAGAGATGAGCAGCGAAGCAGACAATTTACGTACAATGATCCGCAGATTTAAAGTTGCAAAGACGGAAAAATAATATCAGACCAGATAAATTCAATTGGATGCGCAGGAGTATAAGCGCAAAAGAAAAGGGAAGGTTCTCTGGTTATGAATAAGGATGTATATGGAATATTAGGAGATCTGACAGCAGAGATCTTATTGGAAATCATAGCGGAATGCATGGATGATTACCTGTACGTAATCGATCTCCAGAATAATAAGATGGAAATTTCCCAGTCTGCCCTGGATCGGTTTATGATTTCTGAGACACATGTGAGGAATGTAAAGCAGGAGATCATGTCCGTTGTCTACAAAGAAGACCGCACTATGTTTGCAAAGCATATGCAGGCTGTGATGGATGGAAAGGAAAAGGTGCATGATATCCATTACCGGTGGCTCGACAAAAACGGGCTTCCGGTATGGGTCAACTGCCGCGGAGTAGTGATTGATGATGAAGATGGGAAGCCGGGGTATCTGGTGGGATGTCTGAATGAGACCGGAAACCAGCGGCGGGCTGATAATGTGACCGGGCTTTTAGGCGGAATGGAATTTTGTGCTTATCTGCGGTCACAGAAGAAACCTGTGACGACCGGATTTCTTATGCATATTGGAATTGATGATTTTGCAACGGTGAATGAAACACATGGCAGCAATTATGGCGATTATGTGTTAAAAAGTGTTGCAGACTGTATGAAAGAGTGTCTGTCCGGAAATCAGCGACTCTATCATCTGGTCGCAGATCAGTATGTGATCGTGGATCTTGACAGTACTTCCATGGATGATGCCATACAGCTCAAAAAAAAGATCGGTGAGAAAATAGACGAATTCATCATCTCTGAAAAATATGAAGTTGTATTTTCAGCTTCTGCAGGAGTGATTGATGCCTCGACTGTGGCAGAAGGCTACGAGGAATGCCGCAAAAAGTTTGAATTTTCCCTGAAAAAGGCAAAACGGATGGGAAAAAATAACATCTATTTTTACAGGCAGGAGGATTACGAGAAATTCCAGCGGAATGGAAGAATCATAAGTGCACTGAGAAATTCCATCGCTAACGGGTGTGAAGGCTTTGAAGTATATTATCAGCCGATCGTGGATTGTGTTTCCGGGCGTGTGATTGGTGCAGAAGCACTCATGCGGTATACCATGGTGACAGAGGAAGGTAAGGAGTGGCTGTCTCCGGTCGAGTTTATACCGCTTCTGGAAAAGACAGGACTGATCATTCCGGCGGGAAGGTTTGTGTTAAATGAGGCAGCAAAAATGTGCCGTGAGATACAGCAATATATACCGGAATTCAGTGTGAACGTGAATATTTCCTGTTATCAGATCGAGCATGGAAAGATTGCAGACAAGATACTCACTGCGGTCAGGGACAATGGACTGACGCCGGATCGCATCTGCATAGAAATGACTGAAAGCGGCTTCATGGATATGACACCGGTCTTTTGTAAATTCAGGAAAGTGCTTGAGGAAAATGGGATTCAGTTCGTGATCGATGATTTTGGAACCGGATATTCCAATCTCCACTGCATCAGTGACATGAATCCGGGCTATGTGAAAATGGATAAGGATTTCACAGCAAAGGCAATGAGCTGCGAACGGGATTACGAGCTGTTTAAAAAGATCATTGAGATGGTTCACAGCATCGGCATCCGCATCTGTGTGGAAGGAATTGAAAAAGAAGACTGGCATCTTAAGATGAAAGAACTGCAGGCGGATTATCTTCAGGGGTATTTTTTTGGAAAACCCTGTGAAAAAAAGAAGTTTATGGAAGAGTTTGTTTGCAATCCGCATAATAATGGCGTATGGTGAGATAGTACCTCTCAGGAGGTGCTATTTTACTATACAGATTTTTATAGAAATTTCATATCTGCATGAAACGGAGTATAAAGAATGAACGAAATAGAAGTTATCTGGAAGTTTTTAGATAATCTGGATGAGTACGTGTACGCAACAGACATAGAGACAGATGAGCTTGTTTATATGAACCGCAAATTGTTAGAGGTGTATGGATTACAGTCCATAGATGATGTGAAAGGGATGAAGTGCTACGAGGTGCTGCAGAAATCTTCTGTTCCCTGTGGTATGTGCAATAATGACAGGCTTTGTGCCGGAAAGTTTGTCGAGTGGCGTTATTATAATCCGGTGATCGATAAATACATGATGTTGAAAGATACCCTGGTGGAAGATCCTGTCACAAATAAAAAGTACCGGATCGAGATCAGTATAGATATCAGCGAGGAGCGTTCACAGGACAAGATGATCCAGAAGTACAGGGATATGGAGTCCTTTGTCAACGAGGCATTGAAGGATGCGCTTTCTGTCGAGTCGCCGGACGAGACGATCCGTATTATTCTGGAATATCTCGGAAAAGTGCTGAACGGAGAGAGAACATATATTTTTGAGAAGAACAGAGATGGCAGGGATGATAATACATATGAATGGACGGCGCCGGGAGTGCCACCGGAGATCGACAATCTCCAGAATCTTTCGCCGGAGATCTGTGAGAACTGGTATCACATTTTTGAGGAGGGAAAATATGTCCAGATACCGGATATTGAGGAGATGCGCCTGAGCGATCCGTTTCAATATGAAAATCTGAAGCGGCAGAAGATCCATTCCATTGTTGCCATGCCAATTTATGATGCAGGAAAGACCATTGCTTTTTACGGAGTTGACAATCCGCCGGCATTTTCATTGGAATATACGTCGGATATGCTTCAGATCATGGGTTCTTTTCTCAAGTCCTGCATCAGACGCAGGAATCTGATGAGGCGTCTGGAAGATCTAAGCTATAAGGATGCGCTGACTCAGCTTGGAAACCGCTTTGCGATGGACAAGTATGTGAGACAGATCGATCCGGAGCAGAGCGTTGGCGTAGTTTATTGTGACGTTACTGGTTTAAAGGGTGTGAATGACACACTGGGACATAAGGCAGGGGATGACCTGATCCTTAGAGCCAGTGCATGTCTGGCGCAAGTGTTTGCTGATTACGGCGTATTCCGTATCGGGGGAGATGAGCTGCTTGTATTGTGTGCGCAGATCGATCAGGACACGTTGGCGGAACGTATGAGGCAGTTAGAGTGCCTGGCAGCTGAGAATGACGTAAATATCGCAGTGGGAGTGACCTGGCAGGACAGGGCGGACACGCATCTGGAGGAACTTCTGCAGGAAGCTGAGAAGCGCATGTATGAGGATAAGGCAGAATACTATAAGAAAACCGGGATTGAGCGGAGAGGCATAGGTAAAAAGGCTGAATCTGCTCTCCCCAAATGAGAATAGATAAAAAAGTGATAATAATTTTGTCTGAAAACGGTATTTTCCTAGGCGAAATGTAAAAAATTTTAAAATAGAAATAAAATGATTGTGATTTTGCCATGAGGTACAGTATAATAAGAAATGTCGGTTAAATGTAAAAATCATGTAAAAAGTTTGTAAATAAAATTGCAGACAGGGATACGTTAGGATGTATAACGTGGTTAGGAGTACAAATGACAACATTTACTATTATTTTATCGCTGCTCAGCGGAGTGGCACTGTTCCTTTTTGGTATGTCCCTGATGGGGGACGGACTGAAGAAAGTAGCGGGTAATAAGCTGGAGCTGGTTCTTTATAAGCTGACGAACACACCGTTGAAAGGAGTGCTGCTTGGAACTGCTGTGACAGCGATCATCCAGTCCTCCTCCGCAACGACTGTTATGGTTGTCGGCTTCGTAAATTCCGGAATGATGAAGGTTGCGCAGGCGATCGGTATCATCATGGGAGCCAACATCGGAACGAGTGTGACAGGCTGGATTTTGTGTCTGTCGTACATTGACGGTTCGAACGGGATTGCACAGCTGCTGTCCACGGCGACTATCTCAGCGATCGTGGCGATCATTGGTATTATCTTTAAAATGTTTGTAAAAAAATCCGGCTTTAAAAATGTCGGTGACATTATGCTTGGGTTCTCCATCCTGATGGTGGGGATGCAGACCATGAGTGGGGCAGTTGCACCATTAAAAGATAACGAGCATTTTGTGAATGTATTGACAATGTTTAAGAATCCGGCGGCAGGTATACTGGCAGGTATTTTATTTACAGCGGTATTGCAGAGTGCATCTGCCTCAGTCGGTATTCTTCAGGCGTTGTCCATGAGTGGAACGATCACTTTTGCAGCGGCGCTTCCTATTACCATGGGTATCGGTGTCGGCGCAGCCTGTCCGGTTCTGCTCTCCTCGATCGGAACGAACAAAAATGGTAAGAGAACAGCCCTGATCTATCTGTTTAACGATCTGTTCGGCATGCTGTTCTGGTCAATTGTATTCTATTCTGTCAATGCAGTGGTGCATTTCCCGTTTATGAATGCCACCATGAGCCCGGTACTGATCGCACTGTTAAACACGGTTTTCCGTGCGGCAACGATTTTAGTACTTCTTCCATTTATCAAATGGATTGAAAAAATTGTTTATCTTGTTGTAAAAGATTCGCCGGAGGACGAGGAGGATCAGGCAGACTTCGATCTGCTCGAGGAGCGTTTCCTTGCTTACCCGGATCTTGCGATCACACAGAGCCATCTTGCGATGAACGGCATGGCAAAGAAGGCAAGAAAGAATATTTTACGCGCGTTAAGCCTGTTCCTTGTGTATTCGACAGAAAAGTTTAATAAGGTACAGGAAAAGGAAACGCTGATCGATAAATATGAGGATAAGCTGGGAACCTATCTGATGCAGATGTCCACGCATGAGATGAATGGAAGCCAGGCGAAGCAGGTATCCAAGTTTTTGCATACAGTGAGTGATTTCGAACGTCTGGGCGACCATGCGGTGAATATCTCAGAGGTTGCGGCGGAGCTGAACGAGAAGAAAATTGCATTTTCGGATGAGGCACAGTATGAGCTGGATGTGCTGGAGAATGCAGTAAAAGAGTGTGTCAGTCTTGCGGTGGATGCATTCTGTGCGGACGACCTTGAGATGGCGGCAAAAGTAGAACCACTCCGCGAACTGATCGGTATCCTCTGTGATGAACTGAAACTGCGTCATATCGCAAGACTCCGCACCGGAAAATGCGAGATGAAGCAGGGATTTGCGTTTAATGATCTGCTGACGAACCTGGAACGAATCGCAGCACACTGCTCGAACATCGCAGTTGCCATGATCGAGCTTGAGGCAGCAGACTTTGATACCCATGAGTATTTAAAGAGTGTCCGCGAGTTAAAGAATGACACTTACATGGCATACTTTGATGAGTATGAAAGAAAATATGACATCAATGGTTACCGGAAGAAAAAGACAAAAGCACAGAAATAGAGATCAGTGATTACGGCTGTCGTACTGAAAGGAGAAATTCCCGGATTGTATGGCAGCTTTTTTGTTCCATTCTTTTGGAGAAATTTTCTGATGGAAAACATCATAAGCCGGGAACTTTATTCTAGTCAAAAAAGATAGAATGATGTACTATGAAAAGGAACAGAAAACGAAAATTAGAATTTGAAAAAAGTTAGGGAAAAACATGTCGCTGCAATTTATTTTCGGAAATTCAGGAAGTGGAAAATCATCCTATTTATATAGGAACATACTAAAAGAGGCGGCAGAGCATCCGGAGAAAAATTATCTGGTGCTTGTGCCGGAGCAGTTCACCATGCAGACACAGCGCGAGCTTGTGCGGCTTGAAAAGTCACATGCTATCATGAACGTGGATGTGTTAAGTTTTGCGCGCCTTGCATACCGTGTGTTTGACGAGCTTGGGAAACAGAACCTGCGCGTGTTGGAGGAGACCGGAAAGAATCTGGTGCTCCGCAAGCTTGCAGGGGAGCAGAAGAAAAACTTAAGTGTGCTGGGCGGTAACTTAAACCGGATGGGGTACATCAGTGAGGTGAAATCCCTCATTTCCGAGCTGACGCAGTATAACGTGTCACCAGAAAAATTGGATACATTTTTGGAGACGGAGGATGTCGGGGAGACATTGCGCCTGAAAATGCAGGATATCTCGGTCATGTATCACAGTTTTTCTGAATATCTGCAAGGGCAGTATATCACCTCTGAGGAAGTGTTATCGCTATTGTGCGATGCCGCAGAGGATTCGAATATTATAAAAGACAGCGTGATTGTGTTTGACGAATTTACCGGTTTTACACCGATACAGAATCAGCTTCTTAGAAAACTTTTAGTGTTATCAGAGCGTATCATTGTCTCCGTGACGATGGATGCAGGCGAGGATTTTTACCATTGTAGGGGCGAGCAGGAACTTTTTTCCATGAGTAAAAAGACGGTTTCGGTTCTGATGAAAATGGCAGAGGAACTTCATGTCACGGTGGAGGAGCCTGTTGTGTTATCCGATGGAAAAAATCACAGATATAAAAATGCTCCATCCCTGTACTTCATGGAGCAGAATCTGTTTCGACCGTATTATCATAAATGGCGGCAGAAGGAGGATGAACTGCGGATCGTGAGCCTTAAAAATCCGAGGGAAGAGCTTCACTTTGTGGCGCGTGAGATCACGAAATTTGTGCGTGAGAAACAGTACTGTTATAAGGATATCGCAGTGGTGACCGGGGATGTCAGTCTTTACGACAACTATGTGGATGAGATTTTTGCAGCGTATGATATTCCGTACTTTCTCGACCAGACGAGAACCATTCTGTTTCATCCTTTTATCGAGTTTATCCGTGCGGTGCTTGAGGTGGTGGAACTTGATTTCTCTTATGAGAGCGTGTTCCGTTTTCTGCGCTGCGGTCTGACCGATATCACAGAGCAGCAGATCGATCTGCTGGAAAACTATGTGCTTGCCAAAGGGATACGTGGCAGAAAAAAATGGGAAAAACAGTGGACGTTTGTGTTCGATGATACCGAAAAAGAGAACCTCACAGAAATGAATGAAGTGCGGGCAAAGATTTATGATCTCTTTGCACCGTTATCGGAAGCGTTCACACAGGGAAAGACTGTGCGTGACGAGACCACTGTGTTGTATGAATTAATTGAAAAATTAGAAATAGAACAAAAATTAAAACAAAAAGAACTGGAATTTGAACGGCAGGGCAATCAGGTCAAGGCGAAAGAGTACGCCCAGATTTACAAAATTGTCATGGATCTGTTTGATAAGGTTGTGGACTTCCTGGGAGGCGAAGTGCTTCCGGTCAAAGAGTATGCGGATATTTTAGACGCCGGATTTGAGGCTGCAAGAGTCGGCGTGATCCCGCCGGGAAATGATAAAGTGACGATCGGTGACATCGAGCGAACCAGATTGAACCATATCAAAATCTTATTTTTCATCGGTGTCAATGACGGTGTTGTGCCGAAAGCGGGCAATGCCGGAGGTATCATCTCGCAGTTTGAACGTGAGAAAATGGTGGCATGTCATCTGGAACTTGCACCGGGTGCGCGTGAAAAAGTGTTCATCCAACGCTTTTATCTATATCTGAATGTGACGAAGCCATCTGATTTTTTATATGTGACTTTTTCAAAAGTGAATGCGGACGGAAAAGCACTTAGAAGGTCGTATTTTGTTGGAACGCTCTTAAAAATGTTCCCAGAGAAAACGGTGGAGGAAATCGAGGAGACAACTTCTGCGGACTGCATCATGACGCCGAAGAGCAGCATGGCGTTTTTCCTGGAGGGACTGCAGGATGATGACAGGGCATCTGATTTTTCTCAGGTAGAAAAAAGAAAATTATGGAATGCTCTCTCAAAATTCTACCTCACAGATTCCGAGTGGAAGCCGGAAACGGAAAAACTTTTAAAAACTGCCTACGAAGTGCACAGCGATGAGCCAATCAGCCACGCAGTGACGCAGGCACTTTATGGAACCGTGTTGGAGAACAGCGTCACAAGACTGGAGCGTTTTGCGGCGTGTGCCTACGCGCATTATCTGAATTACGGTTTACGCCTAAAGGAGCGTCAGCTTTTAGAGTTTGCAAGCGTGGACATGGGAAATATTTACCATGATGCGCTTGAACATTTTTCCAGACGTGTGGAAAAATCAGAGTACACCTGGTTTAACATCCCGGAGGATGTGCAGGAGACATTTATAGAGGAGAGCATGAATGACGCGATTGCCGGGTGCAAAAATGCCGGAGCGTTTGAGAACGTGAGAAACCGTTACCTGACCGGTCGGATGCGCCAGACCATCAAGCGCACGGTGTGGGCACTTACCACCCAGATCCAGAAGGGAAAATTTGTGCCGAGTGATTTTGAGGTGTCCTTTTCGCGGGCAGATAAATTGGACGCCATCCGTTTTCAGCTGAGTGATGAGGAAAAAATGAACCTGCTCGGCAGGATTGACCGTGTGGACACTTACGAGACGTCGGATAAAGTTTATGTGAAGATTATTGATTATAAATCGGGAAACACGAGTTTTTCACTCGTCAATCTGTATCACGGACTACAATTACAGCTTGTGGTCTATATGAATGCGGCATTAGAATTAGAGGAAAAACGCCATCCGGGCAAAAAAGCGGAACCGGCGGGTATTTTCTACTATCACATTCAAAATCCGATAGTAGACGGACTTGGAAATGAGACAGAGGCAGAAATACGAAACAGCGTTTTGGAGCAGTTAAAATTAAATGGTCTGGTGAACGATAATCCGGAAATCTATGAGGCGATGGATTCAGATTTTGCCGGAAATTCTTCGGTCATCCCAATCGGAAAAAAAACGGACGGAAGCTTAAAAGCAACTTCCAAGGTTGCCAGTACTTACGATTTTTCTGTGATGTCTGATTATGTACAGGAGAAAATCAAAGAGACCGGGAAAAAAATCTTTGCCGGAGATATTTCGATTCATCCATACTCGCTGGACGGAAAAAGTGGCTGTGATTACTGTCCATACCATACCGTCTGCGGTTTTGACACCCGGATGCCGGGTTATTCCTATCATAAACTGGAAAAATTTGACAGCGCGGACGAGATATTAAAGCGTATGGAAAACGAAAAGCAGGAACAGTAAATAACAGGAGTGAGAAATATGGGAGTTTCATGGACCACAGAGCAGCAGCAGGTCATTGACTTAAGAAATCGAAATATATTGGTATCTGCGGCAGCAGGTTCTGGAAAGACCGCTGTTTTAGTAGAGCGGATCGTGAAAATCATAACAGACAAAAATCATCCGGTCGACATTGACCATCTGCTGATCGTGACGTTTACCAATGCGGCAGCGGCAGAGATGCGGGAGCGGATCGGAAATGCGATTGAGAAAGCGTTAGACGAACAGCCGGGGAATGAGCATCTGTTAAGGCAGCTGACCTTGATCCACAATGCACAGATCACGACCATCGACAGCTTCTGTCTGTATGTGGTGCGCAATCATTTTCATGAGATCGATCTGGAACCGAATTTCCGTATCGGGGATGAGGGTGAGTTAAAATTACTGCGCGAGGATGTTCTTGGCAGAGTTTTGGAACAAAATTATGAGGAGCCTTCGGAAGCATTTTCCGATTTTGTGGAGGGCTATGCTTCGGGAAGAACCGATGTTGCATTAAATGAGATGATCCTTCAGTTATATGAGTTTTCCAGAAGTTATCCGTGGCCGGAAAAATGGCTGGATTCGTTTGTGGGAGCCTACCGCATCGAAACCAGGGAGGAGTTAGACCGCGCAGAATGGCTTGCTCCGCTCACGGAAAATATCTGTTTTGTCTTAAAAGACTGTGAACAGCTCTTAAAGCAGGCGCTTGCAATTACACAGCAGGATGACGGACCGGATATGTACGAGAAAGCAGTGCAGAGTGATCTGGAAAAATATGAGGGTTTGTCAAGACTAACCTCTTTCTGTGAACTGTCCGGGGCGCTTTCCGATATCAAATACGACAGACTTGCGAGCAGCAGAGGGTTTGAGGGAGATCCTGATAAATTAGAGCTGGTGAAAAGTCTCAGGGAGCAGGCAAAGGATGTGGTGAAAAAACTCTGCAAACAATATTTTTTCTGTTCGCCGGAGATGATGATCGAGCAGTTAGAGCGCACGGAGCCGATGTTAGAGGAGGTTGTCCGTCTCACAAAGCAGTTTGCAGATGAGTTTGCAGCCGCAAAACGCCGGAAAAATCTGGTGGATTTCCATGATGTGGAACATTTTGCATTGCAGATCCTTGTGGATGAGGAGACGGAGAAGGCGAAAAAGACTGCGGAAGAGTTCCGGGATACCTTTGAGGAGATCATGATCGACGAGTATCAGGACAGCAACGAAGTGCAGGAGACACTGCTTCGCTCCATTTCCAGAGAGGAGCGTGGGGAAAATAATATTTTCATGGTCGGGGATGTAAAGCAGAGTATCTACCGGTTCCGTCTCGCAAGACCGGAGCTTTTCATGAAAAAATACGACTCCTATTCGCTGGAAGAGAGTACCACACAGCGTATCGACCTGCACAAAAACTTCCGGAGCAGAGAGGAAGTTTTAACCTGCACAAACGATATTTTTTATAAAATTATGGTGCGGAGTCTTGGAAATGTGGAGTATGACGCGGAGGCTGCACTGTATCCGGGGGCAAGCTATCCTGTCAGCGCAGACTTCACCCCGGAGATCCTGCTCGCAGACAGCAATGACGAATTATTGGAGGACACCGAACTTTCCGATAAGAAGACATTAGAAGCAAAAATCGTGGCGGAGGAGATCAGACACCTGATGAAAACGCAGCCTGTCACCGATAAGGCGACCGGAGAACTTCGGGCGGCACGTTACTCCGATATTGTAATTTTGCTCCGCAGTCTGTCCGGCTGGGCGGATTCCCTTGTGGAAGTGTTGAACGGAAATGGAATCCCGGCGCACACGGTTTCTTCGACCGGATATTTTTCAACGGTGGAAGTACAGACGGTGCTGTCCATGCTGAGGCTTTTGGATAACCCAAGGCAGGATATCCCGATGGCGGCAGTACTCCGCTCGCCGATGGCAGGGCTTACTGATGAGGAGCTTGCGGTGTTAAGGCTTGAAGATGGCAGTGTGCCTTTTCATGAAGCGGTGCTCGAACTGGCAGAAGGACTTTATGAAGAGGACGGGCAAAAAGAAATTTCAGATTCAGAGGCAGATTCAGAGGCAGATCAGAAGCAGGGAAGAAACGCGGACGGGAAAAAAGAAGATGATATAGAGACAACCGCTCACCGGAAATTGCTCAAATTTTACAAAAAATACAGGCAATTACGGCAGCTCGTCCCGGACACTCCGATCCATGAGCTGATCGAGATCATCCTGCGCGAGACCGGATACGGTCATTATGTGGCGGCAATGCCGGTAGGAAACAGAAGAACGGCGAATTTAAACATGCTTTTGGAAAAAGCCGCAGCCTACGAGAAAACGAGTTACAAGGGACTGTTTCACTTTGTGCGTTACATTGATGAGCTGCAGAAATATGATGTGGATTTCGGTGAGGCAGACATGGTCGGGGAAAACGAGGACGTTGTCCGAATTATGAGTATCCATAAGAGCAAAGGTCTTGAGTTCCCAATTGTGATCGTGAGCGGTATGGGCAAAAATTTCAATAAACAGGACACACGGAGCAAAATGGTGCTTCACCCGGAACTTGGTATTGGTCTTGACTACATGGACGGAAAAAAGCGTATCAAATCACCGACTATCGCAAAGAAGGCGATTGCAAAGCAGATCGATCTGGAAAATCTCGGAGAGGAACTTCGTGTGCTATACGTTGCCTTAACCCGTGCAAAAGAAAAGCTCATTCTCACCGGGACATTAAAGGATGCCCCGGAAAAACTAGAATTTTTCAGGCAGCAGGCGAATCTTTCGAAAGCAGCAGACAGACCGCTTTCCTACCTTACAAGAGAAGGGGCTTCCGGTTATCTGGACTGGATACTTCCGGCAGTGCTTTCCTATGGGGACAAATACCCGGTCCGGATCGTGGAAGCGGCAGAGCTTGTCTTAGACGAAGTGGAAAACCAGTTAGAGCAAAATGAAGATCTGACAGAGCGGATCGGGGAGATCAAAGCGGCGGACCCACAGCTGGTCGGGCAGTTGAAGCAGCGGTTTTCGCAGCGTTATCCATATCAGGTTGACGTTTTGAGGAAAAACAAATATTCCGTATCTGAATTAAAGCATCGTGCAATGCGTGAAAAATTTGAGGCAGAGCAGGAGGAGACCATCCCGGCATTTTTGGAAGAACCTGTGACGCCAACGATTCCTCTTTTTATCCAGAGACAGGGAAGTGTGGAACAGGAAACACCAAACCGTGGTGCACTAAGAGGAACCGCAGTGCACCGCGTCATGGAGTGCTACGATTTTGCCTCAGAAAAAAGTGTACATGAACAGATGGAGGCTATGGAAAAAGAGGAGAAGATCACTGCGGATATGCGCGCACTTGTGAGAGAGCAGACCGTGGCAGATTTTGTTTCCTCGGAAACAGGAAGGCGGATGGCTCTCGCACAGCGCGGGGGAGCACTTTACCGTGAGAAACCATTTGTCATGGGATTTACGGAAGAAGAGCTGGAAAACTATGGTTTCGGAGTAGGCAGTAACACAGATTCCTGTGAGAACATCTACGAAAAAACAGACAGCGATCAGGAAAAGGAAGAACAGCAAAAAGTCCGTCATGAGGAGGACTTAACCTTAATTCAGGGAATCATCGATGTATTCTGGATTGAGAAAGACGGAATCGTCCTGCTTGACTATAAGACCGACCGTGTGCAGCAGACAAAGGAACTCATCGACCGCTATGAGACACAGTTAAAACTCTATGCGGATGCATTGGAGCGTGTCTTTGCCGCACGAAAACTCAAAGTGAAGGAAATTTTGATTTATTCCTTCTTTTTGGAACAATTGATTACTTTATAACAGGAGAACAAAATGGGACAGATCATACTTGCCTCGGCATCGCCGAGAAGAAAAGAATTGTTAGAACAGATCGGACTGGAATTTGAAATCTGCCCGGCGAAAGGGGAGGAAGTTATCTCGAAAAGCGCGCCGGAGGAGGTTGTGATGGAGCTTTCCGGGCAGAAAGCGACAGAGGTCGCAGCAATGGTAAAAACATATGAGAGCGGACATGGGGAACTGATGACACCGCAGGATATCTTAGTGATCGGGGCAGACACCGTCGTTGCATGTGATGATACCATCCTTGGAAAGCCAAAAGATGAAGCCGATGCAAAGCGGATGCTCACACTTCTGTCGGGAAGAAAACATGCCGTGTATACAGGCGTTACGTTTGTGTTTCTGGATAAAAACGGACGAGTGGGCGCACATACCTTTTACGAGAAAACAGAAGTTACCATGAAGCCGTTGTCGGAACCTGAGATCGACCGTTATGTGGCGACCGGAGAGCCGATGGATAAAGCCGGTGCCTATGGGATCCAGGGAAAATGTGCCATTTATATTGAAGGGATCGAAGGTGATTACAATAATGTGGTCGGACTTCCGGTTGCACGCATTTATAAGGAGCTGCAAAAGCTTGGAATCGATCCCTATCTATGGTAAACTGCATGAAATAGTAGATTGGATGATTTCTAAATTCTCGTAGATCCTAAATTAAAATTTAGAAATTATCAACAACACATATGAGGAGAGGAGCAAATAAAATGCAATATGATGAGACATGTTTAGAATATTTTCTGGCGCATCAGGAACAGCTTCTGCCGGAGCCGGTGGCAGAGACAATGGAAGAGGCAGAGGAATTTTTAGAGGACTGCATGGCGGTTGTCTGTAAGAATCTGAAAGAGGTAAAAGCCTATTTCGAAGATCAGGGGGCTGATATCGAGGGAATGTCACTCAAGGATCTGGAGGAGGCAAGCGAAGTATTTGCCCTCCCGGATGGCAGATATCTGATCGTGGAAGCTTAAATTTTTATAAATTTCCCGGAATGGGATTGACAAAAGAAAAAATGTTTATTATACTCAAAAAGTTTGCAAAACAGGCAGAATGAGAACGTCCTTTTGCAGCAGAAAAAGACTGTAAAAAAGGCATTTTGACAAGGAGAAAACTACATGAAAAATTATGATGTGATTATTATTGGGGCAGGTCCTTCCGGTATTTTCTGTGCATATGAACTGATCCATGCCAACAAAGACCTGAAGATTTTAATGATTGAAAAAGGACGCCGTATCGAGAACAGACAGTGTCCGAAGAGAAAGACAAAAGTATGTGTAGGCTGTCAGCCATGTTCCATCACGACCGGATTTGCCGGAGCAGGAGCATTCTCCGATGGAAAATTATCTTTATCCCCGGACGTAGGTGGAAATCTTCCGGAGATTTTAGGATATGATGAGACTGTTACATTATTAAAAGAATCCGATGATATTTATTTAAAATTCGGAGCAGATACAAAAGTTTACGGTGTGGATAAAGAAAAAGAAATCCGCGAGATCCGTAGAAAAGCGATCACAGCAAACTTAAAACTCATCGAATGCCCGATCCGTCACCTTGGAACAGAGGAAGGATATAAGATTTATTCCAGATTGCAGGAGCATCTGTTAGAGCAGGGTGTTGAGATGGAGTTCAATACCATGGTCAAAGATATCATCATTGAAGATGGTCAGGTAAAAGGACTTGTGACAGACAAAGATGAAACATACCATGCAAAAGAGGTCGTATCTGCAGTCGGACGTGAGGGAGCAGACTGGTTCTCACACATCTGTAACGGTCATGGGATCGAGACGCAGGTCGGTACGGTAGATATCGGTGTCCGTGTGGAAGTGCGTGACGAGGTTATGGAATTCTTAAACGATAACCTTTACGAAGCAAAATTAGTTTACCACACACCTACATTTGACGATAAAGTGCGTACATTCTGTACGAATCCATCCGGTGAAGTAGCAACTGAGTACTATGACAATGGACTTGCAGTTGTAAACGGACACGCTTATAAATCCAAAGATTTAAAGACAAACAACACCAACTTTGCAATTCTTGTATCCAAGAATTTCACAAAGCCATTTAAAACACCAATCGAGTACGGAAAACAGATCGCACAGCTTTCCAACATGCTCTGCGACGGAAAAATTTTAGTACAGACCTTCGGTGATTTCAGAAGAGGAAGAAGAACGACAGAGGAGCGTCTCTGCAGAAATAACCTGATCCCTACGTTAAAGGATGCAGTACCTGGAGATCTTTCCCTTGTATTCCCACATCGTATTATGGTGGATATCGAGGAGATGATCCTTGCACTTGATAAGGTAACACCGGGTATTGCAAGTGATGAGACTTTATTATATGGTGTCGAAGTAAAATTCTACTCGAACAAGGTTGTGGTAAACAAAGATTTTGAGACAAGCGTAAAAGGTCTTCGTGCCATCGGTGACGGAGCATCGGTAACCCGTGGACTGCAGCAGGCATCCGCAAACGGAATCTCTGTTGCGAGAAGCATTTTAAAAGCTATGGAAGCTTAAATGAACAGCATGAAAAAAAACAGAAAAAAAATGACACTGATATGTCTGCTCTGCTTTTCCTTTCTGCTCACAGGATGTAAGATTGGAAATAAGGAAGTGATCGTCTCAAACACATTGAACAATCGCCAGGTATTTCGAATCGGAAACGTGTCCTGTGGGCTGAAAGAGGCGAAGGTATATCTTGTGAATTACCAGAATATTTACGGAACTGCCTATGGACTTGATCTCTGGCAGCATGATTTTGGAGACAGTTCTCTGGAAAATTATGTGAAAAATATCACAATGCGGGAGCTGGCACAGGTGGTCTGCTTAGACCAGCTTGCAAAGGAAAAAGAGATGGAACTTTCCGAAGAAGAAAAGGAAAAGACCGCTCAGGCGGCAGAGGAGTACTTTGCCTCGCTCACGGAGGAGGAGACTGCCTATATGGGCGTTTCGGAGAGTGACATCAAAGAGTACTATGAGCATTATGCGCTGGCACAGAAAGTGTACCATTCACTCACAAAAGCTGTGAATGAGGAGGTCAGCGATGATGAGGCACGGGTGATGGAAATCATGCAGATTTTTGTTTCGGATGAGAGCCGGGCAAATGAAATTGCATCCAGATTAGCTCAGGGAGAAGATTTTGCAACACTCGCCAATAACTATAATGAGCTTAGCAGCATTCAGGTAAATGTTTCCAGAGATGAACTTCCGGATGCGGTAGAGCAGATTGCATTTCAGATGGAAAATGATGAAGTTTCCGGTAAAATCACAGTGGATGGAGGCTTTTATTTCATTAAATGTCTGAACAAATACAATCAGGAGTTGACGGAGGCAAACAAAGCCAATATTGTAGACAAAAGAGAAAAAGAAGCTTTTGATGATGAATACAATGAATTTGTTTCTTCTTTGAATTCCAATATCAATGAAAATCTCTGGGAGAATCTGGAACTTGAGACGGGTTCCGGGATGAAAACAGATACATTTTTTGAAGTTTTTAATACTTATTGTGGTGATATGTAATATCACCACAATTTTTTCGAGGGAAAAAGATATGACGAAGGATATGACAAACGGATCTCCAATGAAACTGATTCTTGGATTTTCCGTACCACTTTTGTTTGGATTTTTATTTCAGCAGTTTTACAATTTAATGGATACGTTGATCGTAGGACGTTTCCTCGGAGTAGATGACCTTGCAGCGGTAGGTTCCACAGGCTCCGTCAACTTTCTTATCATCGGATTCTGTATGGGAGTGTGCAACGGATTTGCGATTCCTCTGGCACACAAATTCGGCGCAGGAGACTATAAGGGCATGCGTGGCTTTATGATGAACGCCATTTACCTCTCTGCGATTTTTGCGGTGGTAATGACGATCGTGACGGTCATCTTCTGTATGCCGATCCTGGAGCTGATGCGCACGCCGGAAAATATCATTGACGGTGCATACCGTTACATTGTGATCATTTTCTGGGGGATTCCGGTCACCTATCTGTACAATCTGGTTTCGGGAATTATCCGTTCCATGGGGGACAGCAGGACACCGGTTGTGTTTCTGGTGATCGCTGCGGTCATTAATATCGGACTGGATCTGTTTTTTATCGTAGTGCTCGGAACCGGAGTGGAAGGTGCAGCATGGGCAACAGTGATCTCACAGCTGATCTCCGGTGTGGGATGCCTTATTTACAGTATCAGACATTTTGAGATACTGCATCCGGAAAAAGAGGAAATGCAGGTAAATAAAACGTACATGATGACATTGTGTGGAATGGGCGTTCCGATGGGACTGCAGTATTCCATCACGGCGATCGGAAGCGTTATCTTACAGAGTGCGGTCAACTCCCTTGGCTCTCATGCGGTTGCCGCAATGACAGCCGGAAGCAAGATCGGAATGTTTTTCTGCTGCCCGTTTGATGCGTTAGGTTCCACCATGGCAACCTACGGCGGTCAGAATGTCGGAGCAAAAAAACTGGATCGTGTCTCCGAAGGTTTAAAGGCAGCGTCCATTTTGGGATGTGCGTATGCGGTGCTGGCATTTGTCATTATGATCTTCTTCCGTGGGGCACTGGCAGGCTTCTTTGTCGGAACGGCAGCACCGGAAGTGGTTTCCAATGCAGGACTGTTTTTATTGATCAACAGTGCATTTTATATTCCGCTGGCATTTGTTAATATCGTGCGCTTCCTGATCCAGGGAATGGGCTACAGCAAATTTGCTATTTTGGCGGGTGTGTTTGAGATGGTTGCAAGAACATTGGTCGGATTTGCGTTTGTGCCTGTTTTCGGCTACGTGGCAGCGTGCTTTGCAAGCCCGGTGGCATGGATCTTTGCGGATGCATTTTTATTCCCGGCATATTTCCATGTTCTGAAAAAGACGAAGAAGCTGTTGTACAAAGAAGAATAGTATGTTATAGCAAAACGCGAAAGGGAAAAGTATGAGTATATTAAACGTGGAACACCTGACACACGGATTTGGTGACAGGGCAATTTTTAATGATGTGTCCTTCCGTCTGTTAAAAGGAGAACATATTGGATTAGTCGGCGCCAACGGCGAGGGAAAATCCACATTTATGAATATCGTGACCGGAAAGCTTATGCCGGACGAGGGAAAAGTGGAATGGGCGAAAAACGTCCGTGTCGGTTATCTCGACCAGCACTCCACACTGACCAAAGGCATGACAATCGAGAGTGTGTTAAAATCGGCGTTCGCATGGCTGTTTGAACTCGAAGAAAACATGAACCAAATCTGTGACAGGCTTGGCGAGGCAGAACCGGACGAGATGGATGCGATGATGGAGGAACTCGGAGTCATTCAGGATACACTCACCATGCATGATTTTTACATCATTGATGCGAAGGTGGAGGAAGTGGCGAGAGCGCTCGGTCTGCTTGATCTCGGACTGTCCCATGATGTCACGGATTTAAGCGGCGGACAGCGTATGAAAGTTCTTCTGGCAAAGCTTTTGCTGGAAAAACCGGATATCCTCCTTTTGGATGAGCCGACGAACTATCTCGACGCAGAGCATATCGCATGGCTGAAACGCTATCTGCAGGAGTATGAGAATGCATTTATCTTAATCTCCCACGATATCCCGTTTTTAAATGACGTTGTGAATATTATTTACCATATGGAAAACCAGCGCCTTGACCGGTATGTCGGGGATTACGATAAGTTTCAGGAAGTTTACGAGGTGAAAAAATCCCAGTTAGAGGCAGCTTACCGCAAACAGCAGCAGGAGATCAGTGAATTAAAGGATTTTGTTGCGCGGAACAAAGCGCGTGTTGCCACAAGAAATATGGCAATGTCCCGCCAGAAGAAGTTAGACAAAATGGATGTCATTGAGCTTGCTGCCGAGCGTCCGAAGCCGGAATTTAATTTCAAACTCGGAAGAACACCGGGACGCTATATTTTCGAGACGAAAGACCTTGTGATCGGATATGACGAACCGCTGTCAAAACCGTTAAATATCTCCATGGAGCGTGGACATAAAATCGCACTTGTCGGCGCAAATGGAATCGGTAAGACGACACTGTTAAAGAGTATTTTAGGATTGATCCCATCGCTTGGCGGTTCTGTGGAACTCGGCGAGAATTTAGAGATCGGATATTTTGAGCAGGAGATCAAAGGCGAGAACAGGAACACCTGTATCGATGAGATCTGGGAAGAATTCCCGTCTTTCAGCCAGTACGAAGTGCGTTCTGCCCTTGCAAAATGCGGACTTACGACCAAACATATCGAAAGTCTTGTCCGCGTGTTGAGCGGTGGCGAGCAGGCAAAAGTAAGACTCTGCAAATTGATCAATAAATCGACCAATGTTCTGCTCTTAGACGAGCCGACCAACCATCTGGATGTTGACGCAAAGGACGAATTAAAGCGCGCTCTGCAGGAATACCGCGGCAGTATCCTTCTGATCTGCCATGAACCGGAATTTTATCAGGACATTGTCAATGAAGTGTGGGACTGCTCGAAGTGGACAACGAAGATTTTGTAGTATAAAAATAAGCATAATGAAAAGGAAAAACATTGACATTTTCATCACAAAGTATTATCTTGATGTCAGTAATAATTCCTATTATTAGATGATAAAAACATATGGAGGCCATTATGAAAGATACCTATATTTCAGAAGCAGTAAAGTATATCGGAGCAGACGATACCACATTAGATTTATTCGAGAGCCAGTACCAGATCCCAAACGGAGTTTCTTATAATTCCTATGTGATCCTGGATGAAAAAGTTGCGGTTATGGATACCATTGATGAGCGGAAAACAGACGAGTGGTTTGCAAATCTTGAGAATGTGTTAAACGGAAGAACGGTAGACTATCTTGTCATTTCCCATTTAGAGCCGGATCATGCGGCAAATATCAAACGTGCGGCAGACAAATTCCCACAGGCACAGCTTGTACTGAGCGCAAAGGCAAAAGCGATGCTGCCACAGTTTTTTGATATCGCACATTTAGAAGAGCGCTGCCTTGTGGTAAAAGAGGGCGATACATTAGAGCTCGGAACACATAAGCTGCATTTTGTGATGGCACCGATGGTACACTGGCCGGAGGTCATGGTGGAATATGAAGAAACGGAAAAAATCCTTTTCTCCGCAGACGGATTTGGAAAATTCGGTGCGTTGAGCGCAGAGGAAGAGTGGACAGACGAGGCGAGAAGATATTTTATCAATATCGTTGGAAAATACGGTGTGCAGGTTCAGACACTGCTCAAAAAAGCGGCAGCGTTAGACATTCAGACGATCTGCCCGCTGCATGGACCGGTTTTGAAAGAAAATCTCGGTTTTTATATCGGAAAGTATCTTACATGGAGCAGCTATGAGCCGGAAGAGGACGGTGTTTTAGTTGCCTGCGCATCCATTCATGGAAATACAAAAGCAGCCGCTGAAAAAATGGTAGAAGTACTCCGTGCAAACGGAGCATCCAAGGTAGTATTTATGGATCTGACCAGAGATGATATGGCAGAGGCAGTTGCAGATGCTTTCCGCTATGGAAAGATCATTCTTGCAGCAGCTTCCTATGATGCAGGGGTATTTCCTCCGATGGAAGATTTCCTGCACCGCCTTGTACATAAGAACCTCCAGAAACGTACTTTCGGACTGATCGAGAACGGTTCCTGGGCACCTTGCGCAGCAAAAGGCATGAAGGGTATTCTCGAAGGCATGAAAGAGGTAAACGTATGTGAGAATGTTGTGAGCATCAAATCCACAATGAAAGACACAGACGTTGCTAAAATGGAAGAACTTGCAAAAGAAATCCTTGCTTAAAACAGGTGCAAACCGACAGAGAAATTTCCTGAAACCGACAGAGAAATTTCTCAAAAATATTTCGTTGACAATCGCAAAAAGGACATATATACTAGAAAATAATAGGGGTTAATGGGTTGGAGGTAGTGATTATGAAGTGTCCTTTTTGCAGCAGCGAAAACACAAGAGTCATTGACTCAAGACCGGCAGATGATAATAATTCCATTCGCCGGAGAAGACTTTGTGATGATTGTGGGAAGAGATTTACGACATACGAGAAAGTGGAGACGATTCCGCTCATCGTCATTAAGAAGGATAATGCCCGTGAACAGTACGACCGTTCCAAGATCGAAGCCGGTGTATTAAGAGCATGCCATAAGAGACCGATTTCTGTGAACCAGATCAATCAGCTTGTCGATGAAGTTGAAACAGAGATCTTTAACAGAGAGGAAAAAGAAATCCCAAGTACATTGATCGGAGAGATCGTAATGGATAAGATCAAGAATCTCGATTCCGTTGCATATGTACGTTTTGCATCTGTTTACCGTGAATTTAAGGATGTGAATACTTTTATGAGCGAACTGAAGAAGATGCTTGATAAATAGGGGTTAAGTTCTAAAACAGATTTGTCGATATTATATCATGAAGAACAGAGTTGCGTTTATAGTAGCGAAGCTCAGCATTGAATGTTTATGATATTGTTTTAGTGGAGAAGATTGTATGAATATATCGGGGATCCGCACAGGCGCGGGATTTTATGATTACAATTCCATAAAGATAAATGAAGTTCGAAGCCAGCAGATTCAGGAGGCAAGGGAGAGCGAGCAGATACCGGTAACAGGTACTGTGGAACAGAATGACAGTACGGATGCAAAAGTCGAACAGATACCGGCAGCACAGAAAGAAGATTACGGAGTTGCCGATTTTAATGCAAAATATCAGCCCGATGCGTCTTACGATTTGAAAGGCGTTGACAGTGATCTCTCAAAGCTGGATGTGGAAAAGGCATTGTCGGATCTGAAAAAAGATCAGGTGCTGCAGCAGTACCAGTTTTTTGTTGGTGATGATGCGTTTGCATCTACGGAGAAGCTGAAACAGGTAAGAGAAGAAGAAAACTTCTGGTTATAAATGATTTATGATACCGTATGAAATTCATACGGTATTTTTCTGCGGAAAAGAAAGTGAAAGGGACAGACATTCATGTTGGAAAAATTTTATCCCGGAGAATATTTAGATTCCACATATGTGATTGATTTTGACAGACTCTATGAGGAGGGCTATCGTGGAATCATCTTTGATATTGATAATACACTTGTGCCGCATGGCGCACCTGCAGATGAGCGGGCATGTGCCTTGTTTGCGCATTTAAAGGAACTGGGCTTTCAGTGTATGCTGTTGTCCAACAACAAAGAACCGCGTGTAAAAATGTTCAATGATGCGGTACATGTTTCTTATATTTATAAGGCAGGAAAGCCGAAACCGGGCAATTACCGCAGGGCAATGCAGGAGATGGGAACGGATGCCACGAATACCATTTTCGTCGGTGATCAGATCTTTACGGATGTTTACGGTGCCAATCTTGCCGGGATCAGAACTATTCTGGTGAAACCGATCCATCCGAAAGAGGAGATCCAGATCGTATTAAAACGGTATCTGGAAAAAATTGTTTTATTTTTCTATGCCAGATACCGGAAGAAGCAAAACAGGTAAATAACGGCATCAGACCGTACAGATAGAAAGAAAAAGGAGTCATAAAAAATGAAAATCGCAATTGGAAACGATCATGCAGCAACAGAATTAAAATTTATCATCATGGACTATGTGAAAAGTCTTGGACATGAAGTTGTAAACTTTGGAACGGATGGCAATGAGAGCTGCAATTACCCGGAATTTGGAGAGAAAGTAGGACGTGCAGTTGTAAACGGCGAGGCTGACTGCGGAATCCTGATCTGCGGTACCGGAGTAGGAATCTCCATCGCAGCAAACAAGGTAAACGGTGTCCGTGCAGCAGTATGTTCCGACTGTGCAACTGCAAGACTGGTAAAAGAGCATAATAATGCCAATATTATTGCATTTGGCGCGCGTATTGTCGGAAGCGAGCTTGCAAAAGACATTGTAAAAGCATATTTAGATGCAGAATTTCAGGGTGGAAGACATCAGACAAGAATTGATATGATCCACGAAATTGAGACAAGAAACTAGAAAATATGGGAAAAAGATAGCTTTTTATTCAGAGAAACATGGTGTTTCCACAAAAAAAGCTTGAAAAGTGTGGCTATTTATTATAAAATAGAAAAATCAGAGAGCCTTGTGCTCGTACGCAATTTTTTAAGGAGGAAGTTTGAATGATTTCAGCAGGCGATTTCAGAAATGGTATCACTATTGAATTAGAAGGTAACATTTATCAGATTATCGAATTCCAGCATGTTAAACCAGGTAAAGGTGCAGCATTTGTAAGAACTAAGTTAAAGAATATTAAGAGTGGTGGTGTAGTTGAGAAGACATTCCGTCCAACAGAGAAATGTCCTCAGGCACGTATCGAGAGAAAAGATTATCAGTACTTATATGCTGATGGTGATTTATATTACTTCATGGACGTTGAGACTTACGACCAGATTGCATTATCCAAAGATGATATCGGTGATGCATTAAAATTTGTAAAAGAGAACGAGATGGTTAAGTTATGTTCTCACAACGGAAGCGTATTCTCCGTAGAGCCACCTCTCTTCGTAGAGTTAAAGATTACAGATACAGAGCCAGGATTCAAAGGCGATACAGCTACAGGTGCTACAAAACCAGCAGTTGTTGAGACTGGTGCAACTGTATATGTTCCATTATTCGTTGAGCAGGATGATGTGATCAAGATTGATACACGTACAGGTGAATACTTATCACGTGTTTAATGCGGACAAGTAGTTTTTCATGACGATTCATAACAGACAACCCCGGAAGTTTATATTTCCGGGGTTTTTCTTGTGCATTTTTTGTATATTTCTGTGTTTTTTTGCGTGAAACTTGACTTTCCATGAGCAGGATTCTAAAATAAAAGCTAAGAAAAAAAAGACAAGCTGTTCCGTGTATAGAAAAAAGCACCGGACAGGACAAGGGGGAAATCGCAATGAAGATTTTAAACGGTAAAGTATTTGAAAATGGAAAATTCGTTGAGAAGGAAGTAGCGACAGATGGCAGCTTTTTCGCAGCAGATTCCGGCGATGGAAAGGAAATCGACGCAGCGGGCTGTTATGTGATCCCGGGACTGATCGATATTCATTTTCATGGTTGCGCAGGAGTCGATTTCTGTGACGGAACCGTAGAGGCGATGCGCCACATGGCAGAGTATGAGCTGCAAAATGGTATCACTTCCATTCACCCGGCAACGATGACATTGTCGGAGGAGGAACTGACGACGATCAGCAAAGCTGCAAAAACATTCCATGAGGAGCAGAAAGCGGATGAGACACTGCTTACAAAAGAGGCTGAGTTAGTCGGAATTTATATGGAAGGACCTTTTATTTCCATGGAGAAAAAAGGTGCTCAGAATCCATTATATGTGCATAAACCTGACGCGGAGATGTTCCGCAGGCTGCAGAAGGAGGCGGACGGATTATACCGTGTCTGCGTTGTGGCACCGGAAGAACCTGGAGCAATGGAATTTATTGACAGCGTAAAAGGGGAAGTGCGCGTGTCAGTGGCACACACAACCGCCGATTATGATACTGCAAAGGAAGCATTTGAACATGGTGCGAGACAGGTGACACATCTTTACAATGCAATGCCTCCATTTACCCACAGGGCACCGGGCGTGATCGGAGCAGCCTGTGATAATGAAAATGTTATGGTTGAGATGATCTGCGATGGTGTACATTTGCATCCATCCACCATCCGCACGAGTTTTAAGATGTTTGGAAAAGACAGGATTATCCTGATCAGTGACAGTATGATGGCAACCGGTAAGCCGGATGGAATCTATTCTCTGGGAGGACAGGAAGTTCAGGTACATGGCAATAAGGCAACCCTGACAGTGGACGGTGCGATCGCAGGATCTGTAACCAACTTATTTAACTGCATGAAGTTCACAGTCAAAGAAGCAGGACTTCCATTTGAGGAGGTTGTGGCATGTGCAACAGAGAATCCTGCAAAAGCAGTTGGACTGTGGGAGAAATATGGAAGTATCGACAATGGCAAATATGCCGACTGTGTAATCGTGGATGAAGATTTTAACATCAGACAAATTGTAAAGCATGGAAAGACCGTTTTGTAGAACTTGTAAATTTTTATAGGAACAGAGAAAAGGGGCAGTTTGGAGATTATCCGGAACTGCCCTTTTTCATCAGGCGGTAGAGCCAGAGCAAAGCAAGGACGCAAAGCGCGATCTGACTGATTAAAAGGCCGGTCAGGTAACCTTTGATACCGATAACTGGAATCAGAAATATAATAAAAAGAATACGGATCAGGCAGGAGAAAAGGTTTAAAAGCAGTGTGATTCCAGGTTTCCCAAGTCCGTGGAAGATGCTGTTTAATGTGCTTCCGAGATAAAGAAACGGGCAGATCCAGCTCATTGTAACGATAAAAGTGGCGCTGAGTGCATTTTTAAAAATAAAGTTGCCAATAAAATCACCGAGAACTAAAAGTCCAATCGTACAGAGTAGACCAAGTAGAAGACAGGACTCGGTTGTTTTTATAATGGCTTCCCGGATGAGTCTGTCATTGTGTTTCGCCTGAGCTTCGGAGACGACTGGAAGCAGAAGGACTGAGATGGAATTGGTCAGGACGGTTGGAAACATGATAATGGCAAATGCCATTCCGGTCAGGATGCCATAGATACTGAGCGCATCAGAGGAACTGTATCCAAACAATTTTAGCTGGTATGGTATAAGCAGATTTTCGATAGTTGTAAATAAATTAAGCGTCAGGCGATTGAGCGTCAGAGGAAACGACATGGTAAGCAAAGACCATGTCGTTTTTCTTATATTGCCTTTACAGGCTCCAAAACCGATAAAGCTTAAGGAGACAAGCATTCCTGCAAATTCACCAAGTACAAGCCCCCACACGGCGTCAGAGATGGCAATGGAACGGCCGTTACTCTGTGCAACGAGATAAATCAGATAGACACCCCCGACACGCGCTGACTGCTCTGCAAGTTGGGAGAGAGACGGCACAAGCGCTTTTTTTAATCCGTAATAATAACCGTTAATGCAGGAGTGGATACTGCACGGAACATAACAGAATGACAGTATTTTGATCAGCGGGGCGCAGCGCGTTTCCTGAAGAAACGAGCCTGCGATAAATTCAGAATGATTCCACATAAAAAGGCCGGTAAAAACAGACAGGCATACAGATAGAATCAGTCCGATCAGCAGATAAAATCTGGCTCCTGCAGGATTTTGCTTCCCAATCTCGTTGGATACAAATCTTGAGACAGATGTCTGGATTCCAGCAGAGGTCAGGGAAAAACAAAGAGCCATAACAGGAAAAATCAGCTGGTAAATTCCGAGACCTTCTGCACCAATTGTGCGTGAGAGGAATATCTTATAGAAGAAACCAATGAAACGGGAGAGTATGCCGGCAGTTGTGAGCAGCAGGGTTCCGGTAAATAAAGTTCTTTTTACAGATAGATTTTTTGACATTTGACCTCCCGGGATTCAAATTTCTGGACACCAAATGAGTGCATTTGGAAGTGCCGGATTCATCAATTTAGTATATGAGAGAAGTGAGGAGAAAATGAGTAAACAGATTTATCTGGATAATGCGGCGACAACTCAGATGTCTGATGCTGTAAAACAGGCGATGGAACCTTATTTACAGGAAAATTATGGAAATGCATCCACAGCCTACAGTATCGGTGAAGATGCGAGAAGAGAATTGGAAAAATCGAGGGAAGTCATTGCAGCAACCCTGCATGCAAAAACCTCAGAGATTTATTTTACATCAGGTGGTTCGGAGTCTGATAACTGGGCAGTAAAAAATATTGCAGCCGCCTGTAAGAAAAAAGGGCGGCATATTATAACAACCAACATTGAGCATCACGCCATTTTGAATTCCTGCGAGTATCTGGAAAAACTGGGATATGATGTTACTTATCTGGAAGTAGATGGGGATGGACTGATTTCGCCGGAACAGGTAATGGATGCTATAAGACCGGATACAACGTTGATTTCCGTGATGTTTGCCAATAACGAAGTCGGAACGATCGAACCAATTTATCAGATTGGAAAAATTGCGCGCGAAAAACAGATTTTATTCCATACAGATGCTGTGCAGGCGTATGCGCAGATACCACTTTCGGTAAATTATTATCCAGTCGATCTGCTGAGCGCAAGTGCACATAAATTTCATGGACCAAAGGGCGTTGGCTTTTTGTATATCCGTGATGGCATTGATATCCCATCTTTTATCCATGGCGGAAGTCAGGAGAGAGGAAAACGTGCCGGTACGGAGAATGTAGCCGGAATTGTAGGAATGGCGAAAGCAGCAGAGATTGCTTGCGGAAACATGAGAAAAAGAGTGCAAAAAGAAATTATGCTTCGCAATTATCTGATCGAACGTGTGATGCATGAAATTCCGAATGCAAAATTGAATGGACATCGCAGTATCCGGTTACCGGGCAATGTGAATTTTAGTTTTAAAGGACTTGAGGGGGCATCGCTGTTGATTTTGCTGGACGAAGATGGAATCTGTGCATCAGGCGGTTCCGCATGTAATACAGGTGAAGAACGGATTTCCTATGTGATCAAGGCATTGGGAGTGCCGGAAGAATATGCACCAGGCACGATAAGAATCACGCTCTGCGGCGATACGACACGGGCAGATGTGGATGCAGCGCTTGTTTCATTAAAACGCAATATTGCTGTCCTGCGCGGTTAAACCAGAGTTTAACGGACGTAGTGTTGCAGATTCTGTGGTGCTTTTATAGATTGTGAAGGGGCAGATATAAGCGTCCTCTCGCAAGTCGTGATTTTATCGGTTTATGAAAAGAAAAACGGTACAGACGAAATATGATGTTCCTGTTCGCCGGGCATTCCGATAAGCCTCAAAGAGTCTTATCTCCATGGCTCACAAAGGAAATCATATTTGTCTGCACCGTTTTTCTTTCATTTACGTTACGAATGACTTGTGAGAGGACGCTTATATTTGCCCAATCAACATCATGAATCGCACCACAAAATCTGCAATTTACGTTATGGAACTCTCGGAGTTTCATCTTTGGGTTCTGCCGCTCGTATTCTGGATTGACGGATTTTCACAATCTGGATATTGCATGCCACACAGTCTTGGCTTAATAAAAAATAGAACTGATTTGTTTTCAGGATTTTGGGAGCGGCCGGTCCTTAGAAAGCAGACATTGCGATTTCAAAAGACAATGTCAATTGGATTTTGAAATCACGATGGATACTTTCTTAGTACCGTTGCCAGCGACAACAAGCGGAAGCGTTCCTGAAAACAAACAGTTCTATTTTTATGTTTATAAATACTTTATAGGCATGCAATTAACATAACCTACGAAAATCCGTAACACCACCTACAAGCGGCAGTTCAAAACCTAAACTCGGGTTACTTCAATATTTCGCGGACGCAGTCAGCGATGTCGTCATCCTTGCAGTCAGCAAAGAAGTGTTTTGTAAAGTGTTCTCCGCTTAAAGCTCCTTTGACAAGCTCATGATCTAATTCTTTTAAGATCGTGACAAGATCCTTGTGTGTAACAGCCTTCACTTCATCCAAAATCTTCTTATTGCGCTGTTCCGGCACAACACGTTCTTTTGGATAGCCGCCACCACCAGGAGTGCAGAATAATTTTTCAAAAATATAGGTCAGATTTAATTCAGCGCCCCAGCCAAAATTTTCTGCAAATGGGAGTGCAATACAGTTCCCATCGTTTACCTGTGAGAACAGATAGGCGTCTAACGGAGATTCAATATGACCGCAGAGTACCTTTGGGAAAGCGTTGCAGGCGAGCATAGCACCCTCGCCGGTTCCGCAGCCAGTGATAACAAAATCAGCAGCCCCGGAGTTTAATAATACAGCGGCAAGAATTCCATTTTGTACATAAGTGAGCGGATGATCGTCCTCGGCGGAGTACATTCCGTAATTGACAACTTCGTGCCCCATAGGTTCAACGACTGATTTTAATGTCTGGAAAATCAGCTCATTTTTGGCAGCCTGGCTGTTTTCATTAATTAATGCTATTTTCATAAAATAATACCTTCTCTCTAAAAAAATGTAGGATGGATGATGAAAAAACTACATCAGATCTTTCATGTCACAGTTATCCATGTCATCAAAGTCCTGATTTTCGCCAACCATTCCCCAGATAAATGTGTAAGCCTGGGTGCCGCAGCCGGAGTGGATGGACCAGCTAGGGGAGATGACTGCCTGCTCGTTCCGCATCACGATATGACGTGTTTCCGTTGGCTCTCCCATATAATGCATGACAAGGGCATCTTCTGGCATATCAAAGTACAGATAGACTTCCATACGTCTGTCATGCGTGTGGCAAGGCATCGTGTTCCATACACTTCCCGGTTCTAATTTTGTCATTCCCATCTCTAACTGGCAGCTCTCTACCTGACCGGGAAGGATATATTTACAGATCGTTCTGTGGTTGGCAGATTCTAAGGAACCTAATTCTACTTTGTTACAGTCTTTTACGATCACAACACCATCTTCCGGTGTGCCTTCCGGTTTGATCAGAACAGTTGGACAGGTTCTGTGGGCAGGAGCACTGTTTAAGTAGAATTTGGCAGGCGCAGATGGATCAACACTCTCAAAAGTGATGTCTATGGAACCCATTCCGATATACATGCCTTCTTTATGACCAACGTTATATACTTTGCCATCGACAGTGATTTTTCCGGCTCCCCCGATGTTGATGACACCGAGCTCGCGTCGCTCACAGAAATACTGTGCACGAAGTTCATCTCCGGCAGTCAGAGTTAAAGGCTTTATAGGAACAGCAGAACCGGTAATGATACGGTCAATGTGACTGTATACCAGTTTGATCTGATCCGGCTGGAACAGATCGTCAATCAAAAATTCTTCTCTTAATCGCTCCGTTGTGTAATGCTTGACATCTCTTGGAGATGCGGCAGTTCGTAATTCCATAATACATCCTTCTCCTTAAATAAAAATTATTTTGCTAACTCTAAATCAAAATTAAAGTAGTTTACAGCATTGTTATAAGAAATTCCACGTACAATTTCCTCGAGTGTCTCATAATCAGCCGGATATTCCCCGTTTTCTACCCATGTGCCGATCAGATTGCAGAGGATTCTTCTGAAATAATCGTGGCGTGTGTAAGATAAAAAGCTTCTGGAATCTGTTAACATTCCAACAAAACCGGAAAGGTTTCCGAGATTTGCAAGGGAGATCATCTGGTCAGTCATGCCGGTCTTATGATCGTTGAACCACCATGCGGAACCCTGCTGGATCTTTGCAACAGCAGTGGAATCCTGGAAACATCCAAGGATCGTACCGATGGACTGGTTATCGTTTGGATTTAAGCTGTATAAAATGGTTTTTGGAAGCTCGTCTGTACTGTTTAATGCATTTAAGAAATCTGCCATTTCGGAAGATGGAGCATAGTTATTGATGCAGTCGTAACCGGTATCAGGACCAAGTTTGTTGAACATTGGAGTGTTGTTGTCACGTTTGCATCCATAATGAAGCTGCATTACCCAGTTTCTCTTAGCGTACTCTTTTCCAACAAAAACCATAAATGCTGTTTTGAAAATGATTTCTTCCTCTTTTGTGATGGAAGCTCCACCAAGACGTTTTGCAAAAATAGATTCTACAGTCTCAGCAGAAGCAGGAGCGTACATCACATACTCTAAACCGTGATCGGATACAGAGCATCCCATGGAAGCAAAGAAGTTCATACGGTTTTTTAATGCCTCACACAAAGAAGCAAAGGAATCTACCTTGATGCCGGAAACATCAGATAAAGTCGCAAGGTAATCAAGATAAGTTGGTTTTTCGATATTCATTGCTTTATCAGGACGCCATGCCGGAAGAACCTGAACGTCAAAGCTATTGTCCTCAGCAATTTTTTTGTGCCACTCTAAGCTGTCAACAGGATCGTCTGTTGTGCAGATTAAAGTTACATTGGACTGTTTGATGATATTGCGGACAGACATGGATGGATCTGCAAGTTTTGCGTTACAGAGATTCCAGACTTCCTCCGCAGTTTTTTTGTTTAAAACACCGTTGTATCCGAAATATTTCTGTAATTCGAGATGGCTCCAGTGGAAAAGTGGGTTTCCGATTGCTTTTCCTAAGCACTCAGCCCATTTCAAAAATTTTTCTTTGTCTGGAGCTTCCCCGGTGATGTAGTATTCATCCACACCGCAGGAACGCATAAAGCGCCATTTGTAGTGGTCGCCGCCGAGCCATACCTGAGTGATGTTTTCGAACTGGCGGTCCTCGTAAATCTCCTGTGGATTGATATGGCAGTGATAATCTAATACAGGTGTTGTCGCTGCATAATCAAAATATAATTTCTGAGCTGTTTCGTTGGAAAGAAGAAAATTCTTGTCCATAAATGGTTTCATAATAATGTCCTCCTAAAAGTTAAAATAATGTTGTTCCTCGTTTTATGATTTTTCCAGAGAAAATCGATTTTTTTGGCATTTCCTCTCCGGCTAAAACACCGAGCAATGTCTGGACTAACTGGTGTGTCTGGGTTTCTAAACGGTTGTCAACAGAAGTCAGCTCCGGTGTACAGCAGTTTGTCAGCATGGAGTTGTTATATCCCATAACGGAAAGGTCTTCCGGGATGCGAATCCCTTTTTTTTGCGCATATTTGATACTGCCAATCGCAAGGGAATCGTCAGAAGTCATGATACCATGAAAAGACGCCCCTTTTTTTGCAATGTCTGCCACAAAGTCGGCAATCTCATCCAGATGTTCGATATTGCCGTCGTAAAAGTGGATCAGTTTTTCAAAACCCGGAATATTGTGCTCTTTCATTGCATCGCGGAATCCGTGAAGCTTCTTTAAGCCACTGTAGGATTTGGAATCATATAGATACAGGATATCCGTGATTCCTGCCTGGATCATTTCAGCTGTTGCCTCAAACATGGTTCCATAATCATCACAGAGTGTACTGTAAACATTCGGATAATCAAAGGAAGCATTTAACAGCATGATTGGAACCTGCGTGGAAACATCCTTAATATACTGGTTTTCATCCTCGGTGGAACCGATGAAGTTAGAACCTACCAATATAATGCTGTCCACCTTTTTGGAAAGAATTAAATTAAGGTAATTCTTTTTGATGTCCAGATTATAACCGGTACAGCATAAAAGAGATTCGTATCCGTTTGCCTGTAATTCCTGCTCCAGAAAGTAGACTGCCTTTGCAAGAAAAAGGTCAGACGAATCTGCACAGAGAATACCGATCGTTTTTAAGGAATGCAGTCCCATGCCACGTGCAAAAGCATTTGGAGTGTAATCGTATTTGTCGATGACATCCATGACTTTTTTGCGGGTGGATGGGCGGACGTTTTCACTGCCATTTAAAACACGTGATACAGTGGCGATGGAAACACCGGCTTTTTTTGAAATGTCGTAAATTGTCATTGCCATAGTAAATCCCCTGAAAAATGTGTTCTATGTAAGAAATGGACTTCCTTACATTATTATAAAGCTGCTTATGTATTATAAAAATGAAAGCAGTTACACTGCAATCATAAATATTATACAATAAGCAAAAAAATAAAGCAACAAAAGAAATGGAAAAAATAACAAAAATGTTAAAATGATACGTGCAACATCAACAAAAATATGCGAAATGTACAAAATAATCAAAAATACATATTGACGAAATTGAAAAAAAGTGTAAGAATACAAAATGTAAACGCTTACAAATTGTAAAAATAAATAAAGCGAAACAATGATGAAAAAATGAATCGGGAGGCTGGAAATGGAACTTTTAAGTAAAACAAAGACAGGAAAAGTAGAAAGACCTGTCAAAGTATTACAGTTTGGTGAGGGAAATTTTCTTCGTGCATTTGTGGATTACATGATCGATATTGCAAATGAGAGCGGAGATTTTAATGGAGATATCGTACTTGTAAAACCGATCGAGTTTGGAACACTGGATCGTTTCCATGATCAGGAGTGTCAGTACACAGTACAGTTGAGAGGAATTGTAGACGGAGAGCCAAAACGTATCAATCGTATCGTGACCAGCGTGACGGATGTGGTAGATGCCTATGGAGAATATGAAAAGTATGCATCATATGCAAAATTAGATACCTTACGTTTTATCGTGTCCAACACAACGGAAGCAGGAATCGTCTATGACGATACAGATAAAATAGAGTTAAATCCTCCAAAGAGTTATCCGGGAAAACTGACAAAGTTCTTATATGAAAGATACAGACATTTTAACGGTGCGGCGGACAAGGGGCTTGTGATGCTTCCGGTAGAGCTGATCGACGATAATGGAATCCATTTGAAAGAATGTGTTTTAAAACTGGCAGCACTTTGGAATCTGGAAGAAGGATTCACAAACTGGGTCAATGAGGCATGTGTGTTCACCTCTACATTAGTAGACCGTATCGTAACCGGATATCCGAGAGATGAGGCAGAAGAGCTTTGCAAAGAATTTGGATATCAGGATAACCTGATTGTTACCGGTGAGCCATTTGCGTTGTGGGTGATCGAGAGTGCAAAAGATATCAGTGAGGAGTTCCCACTCCCAAAAGCTGGTCTGCCGGTAATCTTCACAGACAACCAGAAACCTTACAAGCAGAGAAAAGTAAGAATTTTAAACGGAGCACATACTTCCTTTGTTCTCGCATCTTATCTGGCAGGAAATGATATTGTTCTCGAATCCATGCAGGATGAACTGATCTTCAACTTTATGAAGAAGACAATTTTTGAGGAAGTGATCCCGACACTGACATTGCCAAAACAGGATCTGATCGATTTTGCAAATGCAGTGATCACAAGATTTAACAATCCTTATGTAAAACATGCATTATTATCCATCTCTTTGAACTCTGTTTCAAAATGGAGAGCGAGATGCATGCCAAGCTTTTTGGGATATATTGAAAAAGAAGGAAAACTTCCCGAGCATTTGACATTCTCACTTGCAGCGTTGATGGCATTCTACACTGGAACAGAGATCAGGGACAAAGCGTTGATCGGACACCGTGGAGAGCAGGAATACAATATTTTGGATGATGCTGCAGTATTGGAATTTTTTGCGGCAAACAGCAGCAAAGAGCCAAGAGAATTCGCACATGCAGTCCTTTCGAATGAAGATTTCTGGGGACAGGATTTAAGCAGTCTTGCAGGCGTGGAAGATGCAGTTGCTTCTTATCTTACAGAGATCCGTGCATCTGGTATGAGAAAGGCAATGGAGAAAATTTTTGCATAATAAATAAGGAGTCCAACAGAAATGAAAGACTTTATGAAAATCAACGAAAACGATAATGTGATCGTTGCATTGAAAGAAATGAAAAAAGGAGAAAAGATCTCATTGGAAAACACGGAGATCGAAGCTCTTGAAACAATTCCTGCCGGACATAAAATGGCAGTGAAAGATATCTGCGAAGGCGCAGATGTTATCAAATACGGATTCCGCATAGGTACTGCGAAGGAAGATATCAAAGCGGGACAGTGGGTTCACACGCACAATATCAAAACTGCACTTGGAGATCTGCTGGAATACAAATATGAACCGGTACATATGGAAGAAAAAATAACAGAGGGTGCCACATTCCTTGGTTTTCAGAGACCGGATGGAAAAGCCGGTGTCAGAAATGAGATCTGGATTATTCCGACGGTTGGCTGTGTCAACAATATTGCAACTGCCCTGGCAAAACGGGCGAATGCAAAGGTGAAAGGTTCCGTGCAGGAAGTGATCGCATTCCCACATCCTTATGGATGTTCCCAGATGGGAGATGATCAGGAGCATACACGAACGATCCTTGCGGATCTGATCAACCATCCGAATGCGGGCGGAGTGCTGGTGCTTGGACTTGGTTGTGAAAACAGTAACATTGATGTATTAAAACCATACATTGGTGATTATGACGAAAAGCGTGTGAAGTTCCTCGTCTGTCAGGAAGTGGAAGATGAGATGGAAAAAGGCGGGGAACTGCTTGAGGAACTGATCGATTATGCAGCTGCCTTCGAGCGGGAACCGATCAGCGTTTCAAAACTGATCATTGGCATGAAGTGCGGTGGAAGCGATGGATTTTCCGGCATTACCGCAAATCCTCTTGTGGGAAGATTTTCAGATCTTCTGATCAGCAAAAAAGGAACGACAATCCTCACGGAAGTACCTGAGATGTTTGGTGCTGAGACGATCCTTATGAACCGCTGTGAGAACGAGCAGTTGTTTGATAAGACGGTAGAACTGATCAATGATTTCAAACAATATTTTAAAGATAACCACCAGACGATTTATGAGAATCCGTCTCCGGGAAACAAAAAAGGTGGTATTTCCACTTTGGAAGACAAGTCGCTTGGCTGTACCCAGAAGTCGGGAAATGCTCCAGTGAAGGGTGTGCTTGCCTACGGCGAACCTGTAGTGGCACCGGGACTGAATCTGCTCAGTGCACCGGGAAATGACCTTGTGGCTGCGACAGCACTTGCTGCCAGCGGGGCACATATTGTGTTGTTTACCACCGGTCGCGGAACTCCGTTTGCATCTCCGGTTCCGACAGTCAAAATCTCAAGCAACAGTTCCCTTGCCGGAAGAAAGAAGAACTGGATTGATTTTAATGCGGGAGTGCTGGTGGAAGATCAGGAATTGGATGAGACGGCACAGAAACTATTTGATTATGTAGTAGAAGTTGCATCCGGTAAAAAAGTCTGTAGCGAGGAAGCGGGATTCCACGATATGGCGATTTTTAAACAGGGTGTTACATTATAAAAAGAATATAACCGGGAGAACCCGGAGAAAGAGGGGAAAGTATATGGCTATTTTAGACAAATTTTCACTGGAAGGAAAAATTGCTCTTGTCACAGGAGCATCCTATGGTATCGGTTTTGCGATCGCAACTGCTTATGCAGAAGCCGGCGCAACAATTGTTTTCAATGATATCAAACAGGAGCTGGTAGACAAGGGGATTGCAGCTTATGAGGAAAAAGGAATCAAAGCACACGGTTATGTCTGCGATGTAACGGATGAGGAGCAGGTAAATGAACTCATTGCAAAAATTGAGAAGGAAGTCGGCGTGATCGACATTCTTGTGAACAATGCCGGAATCATCAAACGTATTCCAATGTGTGAGATGAAAGCATCTGAATTCAGACAGGTCATCGATGTGGATCTGAATGCTCCGTTTATTGTATCCAAAGCAGTGATTCCATCCATGATCAAAAAAGGACATGGAAAAATTATCAACATCTGCTCTATGATGTCAGAACTTGGCCGTGAGACAGTATCTGCATACGCAGCTGCAAAGGGCGGTTTGAAAATGCTTACAAAAAATATTGCATCTGAGTATGGCGAATACAACATCCAGTGTAACGGTATCGGACCTGGTTACATTGCAACACCTCAGACGGCTCCACTGCGTGAGATCCAGCCGGATGGAAGCAGACATCCGTTTGACCAGTTTATTATTGCAAAGACTCCTGCAGCGAGATGGGGACAGGCAGAGGATCTGCAGGGACCAGCAGTTTTCCTGGCTTCTGACGCATCTGATTTTGTGAATGGTCATGTTGTATATGTCGATGGCGGAATTCTTGCCTACATTGGTAAACAGCCATAAAAGCATATTTTCTGGTCAATTCTGCGCGTTATTAAAATGCACAAAAAAATGAAAAAAATATGAAAAAAGTAGTGCATTTTTTAAAAGACTATGCTATAATACAAAATGTAAGCACTTACATAATAGCGATATGACAAAGAAACAAACTGGGAAGGAAAAAGAATTGTCATATCGACTAATATAAGAATAAAGGAGAAGAAAACTATGAAAAAGGAATTTATGAAACGAGTAATGGCAGCTGGAATGGTAGCAGCTATGGCCCTTACAACAGTAGCCTGTGGGGGTTCAGCAGACAACAGTGCAAGCACAGACAAAGCAGAGGCACCAGCCGAGGATGCAGCACCTGCAACAGAAGCAGCAGCTGCCGAAGATGATGGCTCTTATGATGAATGTACATTAACAATTTCCTGGTGGGGTGGTGATTCAAGACATACAGCTACACAGGCAGCAGTTGACGCATTTATGAAAGCGTATCCAGGAATCACAGTTGAAACAACCTATTCCGCATGGGATGGATGGGAAGAGAAAATGGCAACTGCTTTTGCAGCAGGAACCGCACAGGATGTAAACCAGATCAACTGGAACTGGATCACACAGTATGATTCTGATGGAACTACATTCTTAAACTTAAATGACTATGCAAGCGTAATCGATCTTTCACAGGTAGATGAGAAATATCTTTCCATGTGTGAAGCATCTGACGGATCTTTAGCAGGACTTCCAATTTCCATGACAGGTAGAATTTTCTACTGGGACAAAACAACATTTGATGAAGTTGGATGCGAGATTCCTACAACACTTGCTGCATTAAAAGACTGTGGAGAGAAATTCAAAGCTTACGGTGATGACTATTATCCATTAGCTTTAGGCGAATACGACAGAATGATCCTTATGGTTTACTATCTTGAATCCGTATATGGAACAGACTGGGTAACAGGAGATACATTAAACTATACAAAAGATCAGATCGTAGAAGGTCTTGAGTTCATTCAGTCTTTAGAGGATGCACATGTAATTCCTTCTATCGCAACAATCGCCGGTGACGGAGCAGCTTCTCTTGACCAGAACCAGAACTGGATCGATGGACATTATGCAGGTATCTTCGAGTGGGATTCTTCTGCAAGCAAATTCGGTGCAGCATTAGAAGAAGGACGTGAACTTGTTGTTGGTGACTATTTAACAGACCTTGGTGATAACAAAGGTGGTTATGCTAAAGTTTCCATGTGCTGGGCAATCAACGCACAGACCGCTCATCCAAAGGAAGCAGCTATGCTTGTAAATTATCTTGCAAACAATGAAGAAGCAGCACAGATCTTAGCATCTGAAAGAGGTATCCCGGTTTCTGAATCCGCTCTTACAGCAGCAAATGACGCCGGATTATTAAATGAGACAGTTGTAGAAGCAAACGGAAAAGTTCTTGCATGGGTAAGCAACAGCCTGGATCCATACTTTGAGGATTCCCAGTTAAAAGGTTCTGATGGTGTTTACTATGATGCAATGGCAGGATTAAGCTATGGTGATTACACAGCTGATGAAGCAGCAGATGTATTGATCGATGGTATTACAGGAGTTATTGCACAGTAATTAAAAGAGATATAGATTCTTCTGGGGCTGCTGCAAAGACAGCAGCCCTGTTTTAAAAATGGTGTTAATATGGATTTTGATAAAACGATCGGTGTATATCTGGAAAATACCGAATGGAAGGGAAGAACAGATATCGGCTGCCTGTTAAATGGGTGCAGACAGATGTATGCAGCCACACAGGATGAAAGGTATCAGAAGTTTATTCTGCAATATGTAGAAAAAATGTCAGAGGAATGGGAGAACGCCTTTTCAAAGACAGATGTGACAAAGAAAATAAACGCCGGATCTGCATGGATTTTTGCATATGAAAAGACCGGTGAGGAGAAGTACAAAGAGTATATTGAAAGAATGAAAGACGATCTGATGGGATTGTCAAGGACTGCAGAAGGCAGCCTGTGTGAAGAAGGGGATCATAAAAAGCTCATGACAGGACAGCATTTGTATGAAGTGCTTCCGTTTTACATGGAATATGAGACCAGATACCATAATAAGGCAGGATACAATGATATTGTAAACCAGCTTACAGAGATGAGAAGTGGGAAAGACGCAATCTGGTATGTGATGGCTCTGATCGATGTATTGGATCACATGAGTATAGAGATATTTGAACATTACAAATCTCTGCAGGAGATTTTTAAAAAGACCATCAAGTGCATTCCACTGGGTGGAGATGCAAAGATGCAGAAAGTATGCATGGGATATGCAATTTTAAAGGCATGCAATATAGGGATATTAAATCCTGAAAAGTATTTGGAAACAGGACGAACACTTATTGATGGTGCAATAGATGAACCATTTGATCAAAAGGATGATGTGTCTATGGGTATCATGATGATGGCATATGCACAGTTTATCCGGGTTATGTAATCACAGTTAACAGGAGGTATGAGAGGTGGCTAAGAAAACAACTGCGGGGGCAGGTAAAATACCACAGAAAAAAAAGTCATTCAAAGATGTCTGTAAAGAGAATATAGGATTTTTCTTTATTCTTCCATGGCTATTCGGATTTTTGGCATTCAAATTTTATCCGATGGCATCATCTTTATTCTATAGTTTTACAGATTATAACCTGTTCAAGGGATTCCATGAAATTGGAACACTCCAGAACTATATTGATGTATTCACAACAAGAAAGATCGTGACGGCATTAAAGGTAACATTTAAATATGCATTTATCACAGTTCCATTAAAGTTAGTATTTGCGTTATTTATTGCCTACATTTTGAACTTTAAGATCAAAGGTGTCAATTTCTTCCGTACGGCATATTATATTCCATCTATTTTAGGTGGTTCAGTAGCAATCGCAGTATTATGGAAAGCAGTATTCCGTGATGACGGTTTGTTAAACACATTCATGGGATTCTTCGGAATCACAGGACCAAGCTGGCTGAGTGATCCAAAATATTCCCTGATCGTTATCTGCTTACTTCGTGTATGGCAGTTCGGTTCAGCAATGGTGATCTTCCTTGCTGCTTTAAAAGGAGTACCACAGGATCTTTACGAGGCAGCAGCTATAGATGGAGCGGGTAAATGGCGTCAGTTCTTTTCTGTAACAGTACCAATCATTACACCGGTTATTTTCTATAACCTTGTAACACAGCTCTGTCAGGCATTCCAGGAGTTCAACGGACCATATATCATCACAAAAGGTGGACCAAGAAACTCTACAACATTGGTATCACTGCTGATTTATAACAGCGCATTCCAGCAGTATGACATGGGTATGGCAAGTGCAATGGCATGGGTATTATTCGTGATCTTAATGATCTTTACGATCATTGCATTCTTAAGTCAGAAATACTGGGTATTCTATTCAGATGAGGAGGGTAAATAAATGGCTGCTGAGAGCAAGACAAAACATATCATTAATTTGATTTTAAGATATACCGTCCTGATCCTGGTTGGATTTGTAATGGTTTACCCTTTACTTTGGATGGTTGGAGCAACTTTTAAATCCAACGCAGAGATTTTCTCAAGTATCGGACTTTTTACCGCACATCCGAGCTTAGATGGATATAAAGCAGCAATGCAGAATTATGGTGGTACGATCAACGTATGGAAAGCGATGCTTAACACATTCTCCTATGTAATACCAAAAGTTGTATTCACCATGATCTCAGCTACAATCACTGCATATGGTTTTGGGCGTTTTGAATTTAAGGGAAGAGGATTTCTGTTTGCGGTTATGATGGCAACCTTATTCCTTCCACAGGTAGTATTAAATGTTCCACAGTTTATCCTGTTTTCCAAATTAGGATGGGTTGATTCCAAATTGTATCTCCCGATCATTGTTCCTACTTTGTTTGCGACAGATACATACTTCGTGTTCATGTTAGTACAGTTCCTGCGCAACGTACCAAAAGAGCTGGATGAAGCTGCCAAAATTGACGGATGTAACTCCGTACAGACATTGATCAAAGTCATCGTTCCGATGTTGTCTCCGGCGATCACATCCTGTGCATTATTCCAGTTTATGTGGTCATCCAATGACTTTATGGGACCTTTGCTTTATGTAAATACTCCTGCAAAATATCCACTTGCTATTTTCGTAAAAATGTCGATGGATGCAGATGCAGGATTCCAGTGGAACCGAATTTTAGCATTATCACTGATCTCCATCATTCCTTCCCTGATCGTATTCTTTATGGCTCAGGACAAATTCGTAGATGGTATTTCAGCCGGTGGTGTAAAAGGTTAAATTAAGGTATAATAAAAGGGTGGCAGCATTTGCAGCCATCCTTTTTTCTAACAGAAAAAGTACTGAGGAAATAATAGAAAAGAATAAAGATGAGGATTGCAAAGATGCAGATAAGTCTTGTGATGAAAACCGCACGGAGTGCGACCTTTTTGTTAGATGATGGTGGAATATATCACACAAAAAAAGAATATAAAATCCTTTTAAATAATAAGGAGATAAAGACGACAGATACCGTTGTGACATCTGTGTTTGATTTAAAGCCGGATACAGATTATGAGATAAAAGTTACTCATGCAGAGGAAGTAGTCGCAGCCGCAGAGTTTACGACGGATTATGAATATGTCACGTTGGATGTGAAAAAGTTCGGCGCTAAAGGAGATGGAATATCGGATGATACCGGTTTCATTCAGGCGGCGATCATGGCATGTCCGCCAAAGAGCCGTGTCCTGATCCCAAAGGGCGTTTATAGGATCACAAGTATCTTTTTAAAGAGTGGTTTGAACCTGGAGATTGCCAAAGGTGCTGAGTTAAAGGCAGAGACAGACCGTGACCGTTTTGCAAAATTTCCGGGACTCATTGAAAGTTATGATGAGATGGAGGAATATAACCTTGGAACATGGGAGGGAAATCCACTTCCGATGTTCGCAGGAATTATCACAGGGATCGGCGTAAGGGATATCAATCTCTATGGAGAGGGCAGTATCAATGGCTGTGCAAACCACGAGAACTGGTGGAAGAATGAGAAAGTGATGGTGGGTGCATTCCGTCCAAGAATGCTGTTTTTAAATCACTGTGAAAATGTAAATGTGCAGGGACTGTATTTCCATGACAGCCCGGCGTGGGTGATCCATCCGTATTTCAGTGATCAGTTGAGATTCTGTGACCTTCTGGTGGAGAATCCAAAACAGTCTCCAAACACAGACGGATTAGACTCGGAATCCTGCAAAAATGTAGAGATCTTAGGTGTGCATTTTTCGCTTGGAGATGACTGCATTGCGGTGAAATCAGGAAAAATCTATATGGGACGGAAGTACAAAACACCGGCGGAGAACACACACATCTGCCATTGCCTTATGGAAAACGGACATGGAGCGGTCACAGTGGGAAGCGAGATTGGAGCCGGTGTGAAAAACATGCTGGTGGAAAAATGCTGCTTTTCACACACAGACCGTGGACTCCGCATCAAGACAAGACGGGGCAGGGGCAAAGATTCGGTGCTGGACGGAATCACATTCCGGGATATTGAAATGGATCATGTGATGACACCGTTTACCGCCAATGCATTTTATTTCTGCGATCCAGATGGAAGAACTGAGTATGTGCAGTCGAGAGCGTGCTATCCGGTGGATGAGCGGACACCGGAAATGCGGAAATTCTGCTTTGAAAATATTAAGGCAGAGAATTGTCATGTCGCAGCGGCTTATTTTGATGGACTGCCGGAGAGCAAGATTGAGAGCATTACCATGAAGAATGTAGAGATTTCTTTTGCGAAAGAGGCAAAGACGGGTGTTCCAATCATGTCAAACGGCGTGGAACCATGCAGTAAAAAAGGTATTTATGTACACAATGTGGAAAAATTGGTTTTAGATCACGTGCAGGTGACTGGGGCAGACGGAGCGCCGGTGGAAGCAGTTGATGTGGATGAAATGATACAGAAATAAAAGAAGGATAAATGTTTGAAAAATCAGAGAGGAAGAGGATATGCAGATAGGAATCCGTTTACATGATACAAAAAAAGGGACATTGGAAGAACGTGTGGCGATCGCAGAGGAACAGGGATTTTCCTGTGCGCATCTTGCTTTGAAAAAAGTAATCTCGGAGTACTCTGTGGCAGACAGTGCGCTGACACCCGGTTTTTCGTGTTATCTGAAAAACCTTTTTGCGGCACATCATTTGGATATTGCGGTACTTGGATGCTATTTGAATCTTGCGACACCGGATCAGGCAGTTTTGGAAAAGAACGTACACCGCTATATGGCGCATATCCGTATGGCATCGCTTCTGGGAGCCGGTGTTGTGGGAACTGAGACAGGTGCTGTGAATGAATCTTACAGTTTTGAGGAACGGAATCACTCGGAAGAGGCATTGGATATTTTTATCAAAAATGTCAGACCGGTCGTGCAGTATGCGGAAAAAATGGGTGTGATCTTAGCAATTGAACCGGTGTATAAGCATATTGTATGCAATCCGAAGAGAGCAAGAAAAGTGCTGGATGAAATTGGCTCTCCGAATCTGCAGATTATTTTTGATCCAGTCAATCTTTTGGACATCAGTAATTACAAAGAGCGCGAATCCATTATCGCGGAGGCGATTGAGGTGCTTGGAGAGGATATCGCAGTGATCCATATCAAAGATTTTATCGTAAAAGATGGAGCACTGGTTTCGGTGGCTGCGGGAACCGGGGAGATGGATTATACGCAGATTATTCGTTTTATCAAAGAGAAAAAGCCTTATATCCATACAACTTTAGAAAATACGATGCCGGAAAATGCAGTGCAGGCAAAAGCGTATATTCAGAAGCTGTATGACACTTGTCAGATAAAATAAATGCGTGTAGACTAATAGAAGAAAAGTCTGGAAAGGTACGTTTTAATTATGTGGAATCGAATTTTTGATGTGGACAATGCTGTTTTTCGTGCAATCGATACGATTGGAAAGATTTTTATTCTCAATTTATACTGGGTGATCTGTTCACTGCCGATTTTTACGATTGGCGCATCGACGAGCGCATTGCTTTATGCGAGCATGAAATTGCATGATAAGGAGGGGTATGTCACCTCTAATTTCTTTTCATCCTTTAAAGAAAATTTTAAACAGGCAACGGAAATCTGGTTAATCTATCTTGTAATTGGAATTCTCTTAGGATTTGATTTTATGATGGGGAATCAGGCAAAAGATACACTTGGTGTGTGTATGCAGGGTGCGGCAATGATCCTTGCTATTCCGTATTTTTTATCACTGCTTTATGTGTTTGGTGTCCAGTCAAGATTCGTGAATCCGGTGAAAGATACGATCCGTTATTCCTTTTTTATGGCACTGCGCAATATGAAGTGTACCATTCAGATGGCAATTTTGATGATTTTACTCGTCTGGGCAAATACGACGGTACTGCTTGTTAATTTCTTAACATTAGTCTATGGCTTCGGACTGATGGGATACTTCTTTGCAGCTTATTATAAGAAGGCATTTGGTAAATATCTGAATCCGGAAGAAAATTCATAAAACAGATGCATCAGAAAAATTACATAATATGAAACAGCAAAAGACATACTATTCCAAAAAGCAGCTCATGCAAGGAGGAAAGTATGTCTTTATTTATTAAAATCATTGATGTTCATGCAAGGGAAATTTTAGATTCCAGGGGAAATCCGACGGTCGAAGTGGAAGTGACCGCCGAGACAGAGACAACCGGAAAAAAGATCACGGCGCGCGAGTCCGTTCCGTCGGGCGCAAGTACCGGACGTTTTGAGGCGATCGAGCTTCGGGATGGAGAAGAACGGTATTTTGGGTTGGGTGTCCGGAAAGTAGTGGATCACGTCAACCAGAAGATCAGGGAAAAACTCATTGGCTTTAATGTGCTCGATCAAGCAGGAATCGACCGCATCATGGTGGAAGAGGATGGCACGGATAATAAGGGGAATCTTGGTGCAAATGCAATTCTTGGTGTTTCCATGGCGTGTGCCAAAACCGCGGCAAAAGCATTAGAACAGCCGTTGTACCGTTATCTCGGAGGAACGGCAGCACACATTCTTCCGGTTCCGATGATGAATGTCATCAACGGTGGAGTGCATGCAAAAAATTCCATTGATTTTCAGGAGTTTATGATTATGCCGGTGGGAGCACTCGATTTTCATGACGGACTCCGTATGGGAGCAGAAATCTATCATTTCCTACGTCAGATCTTAAACGAGGAGGGATTAAGCACTGCAGTCGGGGACGAGGGCGGATTTGCGCCGGATGTCAAGGACACCAGGGAAGTATTCCGCTATTTACAGAAGGCAGTGGAAAAGGCAGGCTATCACGTAGGTGATGACGTGGTGTTTGCCATGGATGCAGCGGCAAGCGAACTGTATGACGAGGAGGCTGGGGTATACATTTTCCCGGGAGAATCCAGAGCGGCAGGAAAAGAGCCGGAAGAGGGAGCCGGAGAAGGCTCTGCAAAGGACTATTGTAAAGACAGTGTGAAGCGGAGTGCGGATGAAATGATCGCTCTGTATGAAGAACTGATCGAAGAATTTCCAATCGTGTCGATCGAGGATGGTTTATTTGAGGATGACTGGGAAGGCTGGCAGAAAATGACAAAACGCATTGGTGGCAGAGTCCAGCTTGTAGGGGATGACCTTTTTGTGACAAATCCAAAGCGGATTAAATGCGGAATTGATTTAAACGTCGCAAATGCAGTTCTCATTAAAGTAAATCAGATCGGAACCGTCACAGAAGCGATGGAGGCGATCGAGATGGCAAAATGTGCTGGTTATCAGGCAGTGATCTCCCATCGCTCCGGGGAGACCGAGGATGCCTTTATCGCAGATCTTGCGGTGGCAGTGAATGCCGGACAGATCAAGACCGGTGCACCGTGCAGAGGAGAACGAACCGCCAAATACAATCAGTTACTCCGTATTGAGGAAGAGTTAAAAGAATCTGCAAGATATGGGAAAGCCGAGATAATCCGAAAGAAATAGGAGCCTAAATGGCTCCTATTTTCTTGCTCATCATTTCCGGGTTGGAAGCATTTGCAAGAGCAGTTTTTTTATCGATGATGCCTTTTTGATAAAAACGGAAAATACTGGTATCCATCGCTAACATATTCTCGTTCGTGGAGGTGTAGATCATGCCGTCAATCTGATGTGTTTTACCTTCACGGATGATGTTACGGATGGCGGGCGTTAACACCATGATCTCAAAAGCCGGAACCATTTTTCCATCCGTGGTCGGGAGCAGACGCTGGGATACGACTGCGTGTAATACCATAGAGAGCTGTACCGCTACCTGATGCTGCTGAGCAGCTGGAAATGCATCGATGATTCGATCGATGGTATTGGCAGCCCCGATGGTGTGAAGCGTTGAAAAAATCAAATGTCCGGTTTCGGCAGCAGTCATGGCTGTATTGATCGTCTCGTAATCACGCATCTCACCGAGCAGGATCACGTCCGGGCTCTGACGAAGGGAAGCGCGCAGAGCTGTGAGATAATTTTCAGTGTCGGTGCATATCTCACGCTGGCTTACGATACTTTTTTTATGGGTGTGCAAGTATTCTAATGGATCTTCCAATGTGATGATATGGGCTTCCTGCTCGGTGTTGATCTTGTCGATCAGGCAGGCTAATGTCGTTGATTTTCCACCACCAGCAGGACCGGTGACGAGCACCATTCCCTTGTTGGTGTTGGCAAGTTCCATCACAGCATCCGGGATCATCAGTTCACTTGGCTGTGGCAAAGTGAATGTGATGATTCGGATGACGGCGGAGTAAGAGCCACGCTGTTTATAAGTGCTGACACGGAATCTTGACACTCCCACAATGGCAAAAGAAAAGTCGTCGTCACCGGTTGTCTCAAATTGGGAAATATCGCGGTGGTCAGCAAGTTCATAAATCGCTGTGACAAAGTCGCGGCACATATCCGGTTTCATGCGTTCTTCCTGATAAGTATGCATTTTTCCATTGACTTTGTAGGTCAGTGGGCGGCCTGCAACAACAAAGATATCGGATGCATGCTCTTTTGTGATTTTTTCTAAAATTTCTCTGACGTTCATATTCATAACCAAACCTTTCTTATCATTCATTTCCCTGATAAAGATGCAGAGTGTCATCTTCCATCGCAGGTTCATTGTTCGTGACGGTCTGCCACTGTGTGACTTTATAAAATTCATCTCCGGGATGTTCCGGATAAAGAAGTTTTAATGTGACATAAAGTTTCTGCACATCGTTGATCGTAACCTGAAATGTGCAGGTTGGACAATTACCTACAAGCGTAGGCGATTCCGCGGTCAGCGTATCTTCTGTTTTCAGTTCCGGTATCAGATCAGCAGCCTTTTCAAAAAAAGTCTGACTGTCATCACAGTTTGCGTAAAGGTCTGCGAGTGCCAGATCTAATTGCTGCAGATAGTTCCTTGCAGCAGTATCTGCTTCGTAATAGGCGGTTGTTTTTTCTGCAACCTTAAGACTTAATCTGTAATCCGAATTTGCAGTGATCAGAGAGAGCGTCGCAAAAGTCACCAGACATAACATGGTAAAAACCATCAGGATAGAGGAAAAACCGATATGGATCATACCTTTTTTTTGCTTATTCATACTGCATACCTCCTGTTGTGCTTAGGGAAATCGGCTGATAGCAGGAGACCGGAAGTTCATAAATTGTTTCAGCTGTTTCCATATCCAGAAAGGAGATGTGGATGGTAGAAAGCTGGTCCGGTAAAAAATCTACCGTTGCCCGGTAAACAGCGTTTTGTTTTCCACAGGCAAGAAAATCCCTGTCATAGTAGATCAAAATCGTTGCGTCCAGACTCATGGATTCCGGATAGATGGAACTTAAGGCTTCTTTCGGGGAATCCGTGCTCTGGCAGATCTCTGCGATCGATACACAGGCAGTCACCGCCTGATGTAGCTTTTTTGTATTTTCCGAGAGCTGGTATCCTTTGAAAAATATCTGGATACAAAATGTTGCAAGAATCGAAAAAAATAAAATATTTAAAATAATCTCCATCAAAAAGAGACTGGATTTTGAGTGACGGTATTGATTCATGGAAACTCCTTTTGCAGATCACGGTTGTTTTGCATTCAGTGAGATATAAAGCGGATAGGTGTATCCGGTCGTATCCGTAATGGTAAAGCAGTAAAGATTTGGGCTGACCATATCAATGGCAAGTGCCTTGGTTTCAATGATTTTCTGCCCGTCTTCCGGTAAAACAGCCGTTCCGTCAGAGACAGTGATCTCGCGGAGATATCCGTCGTAACAGTAGAGATAGGTTGTGTATACTGTGTCATTCACGGTCTCAGATAAGGCAATGGCAGGAAAGTCACCGATGGATGTGACTGCGACAGAACCCGCCACATCATTTTGATTCATTTTTTCTTCCAGATAAGAGGATACGGTACGGGTCTCATAATTTGCGGTCATGCTGTCTGCAATCGAATGATATTGTTTTGCTCCGATGGAGACAACTAAAAATGCAGTGGCGGCAAAAAGCGCCAGCAGTGCAAGCAGGAAGACACGGTCGATCGTATGCTCCGGTGTTTTCTTTAATTCAAGCATAAAATCAGTTCCTTTTAATAATAGTGACATCCGGTCTTAAATTTGAGCCGATGTACTGATAGTCGATCAGATACTGGTCAGGATCATAGGTCAGACCATAATGTGTGGTGAGATAAGCAATGTCAGGTGGATAACTGCCCTCTAAAGCATAGCATTGTGTGATCGTCCGGGTGACTGCTTTTTCTAAAATGGTTGTCTGCTCGGATTCATTGGAAAGGCGGATGCGGTCAGCTGCAAAACCAAATACAAAAAGTGTCAAAGCAAGAAGAACGACAGAACACAATAGCTGTTTATATTTTTTTTTCTTTTTTTGTTTCAATCGTATCATAAAAGAACCTCACTTTTCCTGTTACTTTCAGCCGATACTTGACATAATGCCAATGAGAGGCAGAAGGAAAGAAATCAAAATGAGTCCTATGAAAATGGACAGGATAATGACTAAGGTTGGCTCTAATACAGAGATAAACCCTGCAATCTGCCGGTCAGTTTCCTCCTCATATTCCTCAGAAATCTGGTGCATGACTTCGTCCATGGAACCGGTGCGGAAACCGATCGTGATCATGGAAGTATAGATCTTACTGAAAATACCGGACGTTAAGACCGCCTCGGCAAATCCCCTGCCGGAAGCAGTCAAGTCGCGGCACTTCTTGATGCGGGAAGCCATGTAAGGATTGTCTACAAGCTGTTCTGCGAGCATAAGTCCCTGATCCGTATCGAGTCCGCTGCTTAATGCAAGTGCCATGCAGTTTGCAAAGCGGCTGGCAGCGGTGCTTAATGCAAGGGGTCTTTTTTTGAAGAATTTTTGCCCTGCGTCAGATTTTGAAATAAGAAAAATGCCTGCGGCAGCTGCGATCAGAACGATCACAATGACAAACAGATACTGGTTCAATGCATCTGAAAATCTCATCATCGCTCCGGCAAATCCGGTCAGGTCACTTCCTAATTCCATATAGATCTGATGAAAAACAGGAAGTACTTTGGCAATCAGCACCAGAATGACGGCAAGCATCATGGCAATCATGAGCAGCGGATACGTGACGGCATTTTTAATGCTGTTTTGGATGCTTTCTTCCCTTTTGTAATATCCGGTCAGTGCATTTAATACCTCTTCGAGTTTGCCCGCAAGTTCACCGATCCCGATCATATCCAGAACATATTTGGGAAATACATTTGTTTCCCTTAAGGCATCACAGAAAGAACTTCCATGATCGAGGGAATTGCTGATAACAGATAAAATTTCGGCAGTTTCTTCTTCCGGTGCGTCCTCCTGCAGAATGGAGATTCCTTCATAGATGGGAATCCCGGCAGAAACGATCATGGAAAGCTGGTCACAGAATGCTGCGATCTCAAGGTTGCCCAGCATCTGCTGTTTCTTTTTTTTCATAAGAGAAAAACCTCCTGTTAATAGACATACTTTGTAATGTATTCATCTGTCTGGGTAAGAAAATCTTTTGGATCGGAACTTGTGGAAGCAAAAGTCGGATCCATTAGTTTCCAATCATTTCCATCGAATTCAATAATTCCGTTTACCCAGCCTTTATCTTTGATATAAGTACTGATCCATGCGTGGTAGACATCACCCATATAACCTACTTCAAGGCGGGTGGGAATCCGCTCACACCGGAGCATGGAAGCCATGACAGCGGCGTAATCAAAACAGATCCCGGTCTGACTGGCAAGGACATCATCCACATCAGGCAGATAGCCGCTCTGCACAGATGCAGCTTTGTCATAATCATAAGTAAAATTCGTGATAATATAATTATAGACATTTTCAATTACTTCCAGATCATCATTGGCAGATGCAGAAAGTTCCATGGCTTTGGAGATGACTTTGGAGTCTGCTGAAAAGTTTACATACTGGTTTGCGTACAGATATGGACCAAATTCATCCTGGATCGTCACATCAATTGCCTGCGTAAAAAGGGTGGAATAACTGGTTCCCTCAATATTTTCAAATACGCCGACGGTGTAGGAACCGCTTCCGGAAGTGAGGGGAAAGGTTTCATAACCATCATGTAAATTATATGTGTAAGTGATCTCATCAGAACCTGTGATCTGCAATTTGACTTTGGAGTTGGAACCGGAGTAGGAAACCATAAGATAGCCTTCTTCCGTATGGGAGGCATCCACTGTAACAGAATCGTTTCCATAGGTAACGGTACCGTCTGCACTGCCTGTCAGTACAACAGGAGTATTGTCCCGGGATCCGGCAGCAGCTGTGGTGGCCGGAGAGGAATCCTTCGCCACAGTATCGGAGGATGCTGCAGAAGGTTTTTCGGCACTTTCGTTACTGCCACAGGAACAAAGGGTAAGGCAGACACACAGGAGCATTGGAAGTAATATGAAACGTCCCTTTGTTCTGGGGGTCATATTGTTTCTCCTTAAATATTTTTTCGCGGCAGCGCTTCTTTTGGAATAAAACGGCTGTCGTTTATCATTTATGTATATTATAGTGTATGAAGGATAAAAAGAAAATGATAAAAATACGAAAATCGGGAAGCATGATAAAGCGGATCATGTGAATGAGATCCAGGAGGGATTAAACCAGAGAGAAAAAGACGATGGAGCTTTTTTCTGCAGTTATCTTTCTTTTATGGAAGGATACCGGTATGTGCAGAGAGTGATCGAGCGTTCAGGGCAGTCTGCCTATCTTCTTTTGTGTACCATGACGGATGGAAAAGGAGTTCCGTTGGAGAAAGGAGAACGCCTTGGCAAGGTTGCAGAGGAACTAGAACAGGCAATCCGTAATTCTCTCCGGCGTGGGGATATGTTTACCAGATACAGTGATAATCAGTTCCTGATGCTGCTTTTAGGAATCAGGCAGGAGGACTGTGTCATTGTTGTGGAAAGAATTAATGGATATTTTGAGAAAGCATCCAGAAAGAATTATTTAAAATATAGCACAGCGCCAATCTCGGAGATCATGGAGGTAGATGACTGTGTGCATTTTCACAATATGGATTCCATGTGGGGAGAGTAAGGAGCAGATTCATTTATGACAATTGAAAAATCATTGCCGAATATGGTTATGGTATGCGTGGATGGCGCGATCACATCAGAGGAGACAAAAAACAGTTGAAAATACGGCAGGTATGTGTTATACTGCTTTAAGTTGTGAGTTTATAATCGTAGGAGGAAGATAAAGTGGCAGTTTTAAAAATAATCTTAACAGTTATTTTTATTATAATCAGTATTGCATTGACAGTTATCATTTTAATGCAGGAAGGTAAGTCAGCAGGACTTGGAGCGATCGCCGGAGCAGCTGATACTTACTGGGGCAAGAACAAAGGACGTTCCATGGAGGGAAGACTGGTAACAGGAACCAAGATTCTGGTTGTCTTATTTGTTGTGATTGCTGCTGTATTGAATCTGGGAATTTTTTAAGAAACGCAAAAGACTGTCGTGAATACGACAGTCTTTTTTTTGCCATTCTATTATCAGAATATTAAAAATGATCGTATACTATAGGAAAATGGAGAAGTTATGAACAAAGAATTATTACAGGAACGAAAGAAAATGATCTACGATTTCATCTGTGATGAACTCTATGTGCCGATGAAGGCAAAAGAGATGGCAATTGTATTAAATGTGCCGAAATCACAGCGCGCGGAATTGATGGAAGTGTTAGATGCACTCACTGCAGATGGAAAAGTAGAGATATCCGGCAGGGGAAAATATGTAAAATCAGAGGGAAAATATCTGACAGGCGTTTTTACTGCACATCCGAGAGGGTTTGGTTTTGTGACTGTGGAGGGAGAGGAAGAAGATATTTTCATCCCGGCTGCACAGACGAACGGAGCGCTTCATAAGGATACCGTCCAGATCACGCTGTCAAAAAACAGCAGTGGAAAGCGCAAAGAGGGAACGGTGACAAAGATCTTATCCAGAGGAACAGAGCAGCTTGTCTGCACTTATGAAAAAAGTAAAAACTTTGGATTTGCAGTGCCGGACAATCCGAGATTTGCGCAGGATATTTTTATTCCGCTGGAGCGGTCAAAGGGAGCGGTTTCCGGGCACAAAGTTGTGGTGGAGATCACAGATTATGGAAAAAACGGCAAAAAGCCGGAGGGAAAAGTCGTTGAGATCATCGGACATATCAACGATCCGGGGACAGATATCATGTCCATTGTGAAGGGATATGATCTGCCGGTGGAGTTTTCCCAAAAGATCATGAAACAGGTGGAAAATGTATCGAATGAAGTCAGTGTCGCAGACATGGCTGGGCGAATGGATCTGCGTGACTGGCAGACGGTCACGATCGATGGGGAGGACGCAAAAGACCTTGATGATGCGATCACGCTCACAAAAGAGGGTGATCTTTATGAACTTGGGGTCCACATTGCCGATGTATCCAACTATGTGCAGGAGAGCAGCGCACTCGACGTGGAGGCACTCAAAAGAGGAACGTCCGTATACCTTGTCGACCGCGTGATACCGATGCTTCCACACAAACTGTCAAATGGAATCTGTTCACTGAATGCAGGAGAGAACCGTCTGGCGTTAAGCTGTATCATGAAGATCGATGAAAAAGGAAATGTGATCGACCACACCATTGCAGAGACCGTCATAAAAGTGGACAGGCGCATGAGCTATACCAGCGTAAAAAAAATCTTAGAAGAACATGACGAGGCGGAGATCGAAGAGTATAAAGAACTTGTGCCGATGTTTGAGCGGATGAAGGAGCTCGCCGCAATTTTACGGAAGAAACGAATGAAGCGTGGCTCGATTGATTTTGATTTCCCGGAAACAAAAATCATTCTGGACGAGCAGGGGAAACCGGTCGATATCAAACCGTATGACCGGAATGTTGCGACGAAGATCATCGAGGATTTTATGCTCATCGCAAACGAGACGGTGGCACAGGACTATTTCTGGCAGGAACTGCCATTTGTATACCGGACGCACGATAATCCGGACACCGAAAAAATCAAAAAATTAGGAACCTTTATCAATAATTTTGGCTACACCATCCATATCGGACAGGATGAGATCCATCCGAAGGAATTGCAGAAATTATTGATGAAAATTGATGGTACACCGGAGGAGGCTCTGATCAGCCGCCTGACACTGCGTTCCATGAAACAGGCAAAATACACGACAGTCAGCACCGGGCATTTCGGACTTGCCACAAATTATTACTGCCATTTCACTTCACCGATCCGCCGTTACCCTGACCTGCAGATCCACAGGATCATCAAGGACAACCTGCGCGGCAGGATGAACCAGAAACGGATCGAACATTATGACAGTATTCTGCCGGAGGTTGCAAAACATTCCAGCGAGATGGAGCGGAGAGCAGATGAGGCGGAGCGCGAGACAGATAAACTCAAAAAAGTGGAATACATGGAAGAACGTATTGGTCAGGTGTTTGAGGGCGTTATCTCCGGCGTGCAGGAGTGGGGATTCTATGTAGAACTTCCGAACACGGTGGAAGGACTGGTGCATGTGACGTCTCTGACCGATGATTTTTACCATTACGAGGAGTCGTCCTATGAGATGATCGGGGAGCGCACGAACAAACACTATAAGCTCGGTCAGAAGGTCAAAGTGATCGTGGCGGATACAGACAAAATCATGCGCACTATCGATTTCCGCGTTGTGCGGGATGATGTGGAACCGGATGAAGCGGTCAAGGACGAGGCATCTGTTTTGTCGAAGAGGACAGATTAAATTTTTATAAAATTTGTATTTTTTAACCAGAAGTTTATTGCGAAAGATAAACTTCTGGGTTATACTGTAACAGTAGCAGGAGGTAAGGATCATGGCAAAGCAGGAAATCAAGTTAATAGCGAATAACAAGAAGGCTCACCATGATTATTTTCTGGAGGAAAAATACGAGGCAGGTGTGGAACTTCACGGCACAGAGGTAAAGTCTCTGCGCATGGGAAAATGCAGTATCAAAGAAGCATTTGTCCGCATTGAAAAGGGCGAAGTGATCATATACGGAATGCATATCAGTCCCTATGAAAAGGGCAATATCTTCAACAAAGATCCACTGAGACCGAAGAAACTTCTGATGCATAAGTCAGAGATCCGCAAACTTGTCGGCAAGATTGCAGAGCAGGGCTATACGCTTGTCCCGGTGGAAGTTTATTTCAAGGGAAGCCTTGTGAAAGTACAGATTGCTCTTGCAAAAGGTAAAAAACTCTACGACAAGAGACAGGATATCGCCAAGAAGGATATGCGCCGCGAGGCGGAGCGTGATTTTAAGATCCGCAACCTTGGTTAGAGAGAAACCGTCCGCGGTTTCACGGAGCATCCGGTATGGATGCATCCGGCAATTAGAAAATATGGGCTTGTAATGGTTTCGACAGGGATCATGAAGCTGGAGAAGCGAGTCGCACGGGATGCGTCAAATTCCACAATTAAAATTAAACGCTGAAGATAATTTAGCATACGCTGCCTAATTTGGCAGCAGTCTGACCCAGAGCACCTACACTTTGGGACCCAGGCTTCGACTATGTAGGAAACGACATCAGCAAAGCTTTGAGCTGTTGGGCGTATCATGAAGCTACTGAAAGCATTCGGTTGTTTGTTCCTGGATGCCGGAGGGAATGTCTAAGGATAAACTAAACTCGTAGAAGGACAGGGGATTGGTTTTTGGACACGGGTTCGATTCCCGTCAGGTCCACTATCAAAAAAGTGCCTGAAATCTTAGAAAATAGTTGATTTTTCTAGGGTTTCAGGCATTTTTTATGGTTCGGATATTTGTTGAAATTAGCAAAATAATGTCTGAGCGCATGCAATTTAAAATTATGAATCCACGCAGAAACAGCACCAGATGGAGCGGCAGATCAGAGCAACCAAGTGGAAATTGAAGCAACAAAAAGTTTTTACACTATTTTTTTCTGGGGTATGTTATAATAATATCATCAAACAAGCATATCAAATACAGGAAAGAGAAAGCGATGAAAGAAGTAAAAGATATATGGCAGTTTTTTGAAAATATGAATGAATATGTGTATGCCACAGATATAGAAACGCATGAGATTGTATACATGAACCGGAAAACACTGCAGGCATATGGTTTACAATCACTTGAAGATGCAAAAGGAAAAAAATGCTATGAAATATTACAGAAAACATTGATTCCTTGTGGTATGTGCAACAATGACAGGCTGAGTGTGGGCGAATTTGAAGAATGGCATTACTATAATCCAATCATTGACCGTTATCTGATGTTAAAGGATACGTTGATCGAGGACTCTTCCAATGGGAAAAAATATCGTGTTGAACTTGGTGTAGATATTAGCGAAAAACGTACACAGGACGGCGTAATCCAAAAATATCAGAACATGGAATTTATGATCAACGAAGGTCTGCGCATTGCACTTCAGGCGGCAACGCCGGAGCAATCGATCGAAGTTATTCTGGAATATCTGGGCAACTCGTTGAATGGGGAAAGAACCTATATTTTTGAGCGCAACGAGCGGGGCAGGGATGATAATACCTACGAGTGGGTTGCGGAAGGCATTTCGAGGGAAAAAGAAAATTTGCAGGATATTCCTCCGGAAATCTGTGCACACTGGTATCGGATGTTTCAGGAGGGAAAGTTTATTGTCTTTAAGGATCTTGAAGAAATCAGGGAGAGTGATCCTTTACAATATGAGAATTTGAAGCGTCAGAACATTCATTCACTTGTGGTGGTTCCTTTGTATGATGATGGAAAAGTAATTGCTTTTTACGGTGTGGATAATCCGCCGCCTCCATCGCTGGAGTATGCATCTAATATGCTTCAGATTATGGGACATTTTCTGGTGTCATGTATCAAAAGAAGGAATCTGATGAGCCTGTTGGAGAATATGAGCTATAAAGATCAGCTTACAAAACTCGGAAACCGTTTCGCAATGGAAAAATATATCAATGAGATTGACGCAGAAAAGAGCATAGGCGTTGTTTATTGTGATATCACAGGATTGAAACGTGTGAACGATTCAATGGGGCATGAGGCTGGGGATCAGTTGATTCTTCGTGCCTGCGACAGTCTGAAAAAAGCATTTGGAGAGTACGGTTTGTTCCGTATCGGTGGAGATGAACTGCTTGCGCTGTGTGCAGGAATTGAACATGCGGCATTGATGGAACGCATTGGGCTTTTAAAAGAATGCATGAAACAAAATAATGTAAATATGGCAGTGGGAGAAATATGGCGTGAAAAATACCAAACAGGATTAGATACATTACTGCAGGAATCTGAAAAGAGAATGTATGCAGATAAAGCAGCATATTATAAAAGAACCGGAATTGATCGCAGAAAATAGCAGATATTCGGGTGTTTCAAAAAGTTCTATCTTCGGATGGAACTTTTTCTTTGGCTCTTTTTATAAAAGAGAAAATAAAAATATAAAAAAAGTACTTGACGAAAAGAAAATGCTATGGTAACATTCTGTCTTGTCCACGGAACATAAATGTTTTGAAAATTAGAACAATTTATGGAAAAGTCTGAAAAAATAAATTTAAAAAAGTTGTTGACAGATAAAAATAACTGTGGTATAACAAATAAGTCGCTTGAACAAAGCGGAAACAACAAAGAACATTGATAACTGAACAGTGAATAACCTTGAAAGATTTTGAATTTCAAGTCATCGAAAGATGAACGAACAGCTTTTAATAAAGCAAACCTTAAAAACA
>OBZQ01000037.1_pt1 | contig 143313 bp, 123 predicted proteins | sample 1495531 | NCBI WGS metagenome assembly OBZQ01 (sample SAMEA2580237, study PRJEB22360) | human gut metagenome | biome: human gut; feature: human-associated habitat; material: faeces | place: Denmark | collected 2008/2010
TAGAGCGTCAGATTGTGGTTCTGAATGTCGCCGGTTCGAGTCCGGTCTTCCACCCAACAAAAAACCTTTATAAGTTAAGTACTTATGAAGGTTTTATTTTTGTTGTTAGTGGTTATTTGGAGACTGAAATCAGGCTAAATTCTACCTAATATTCCTTGTTGTTGACCTATTGTTGACCCCAAATTAATAGATTAAAATGCTAACAATCAAGGCAGAAGTCCAACGGGACAAACAAAGAAGTGACGGAACTTACAACGTCAAAGTGAGATTTACCCAAGACAGAAAGGTTAAAAGACTATCAAGCAGCCTGTTTGTAACCTCTAAAGATTTAACCAAGTCCTTCAATTTCAAAGAAGGAACTACTGTAAAGAAAGAGGTAGATAAGCTAATCAATACCTACCAAGAAAAATGTGCCAAACTCCAGTTAGAGGTAAATCACTACACCTTAGATGATATTTTAGCCTTCCTCAAATCAGACCGAGAACAAACACAGCCAATAGACTTCATTCTGTTTTGTAAGGAATGGCTAGAAACGACAGACGTCAAAGGAAAGAAGAATTATCAGTCTGCCCTCAATTCTTTCATAAGCTATTTAGGCAAGGAGCATTTAAAGACGGATGAAGTGACCTCTCAACTTCTAAATGGCTTCAAAGCTCACCTCAATCTCAAAAGAGAAAAACAGGTGCTTCAATTACAGAAGCAGGGTAAACGAATACCTTCCAATAGGATAGTTTCACTCTATTTGGGAAGCATAAGACATCTCTTCAATGAAGCCAAAAAGAAATACAACGATTATGATAAGAACATCATTCTGATACCTCACTCTCCATTCGAACACATTGAAGTCCCCAAACAGGAAGCTACACGCAAACGAGCATTAACTGCAGAAGTGATTAATCAAATATTAATGTTACCCTATATCTGCAATGCCAATGGTAAGGAAAGAAACTGCCCATTCAATCTAGCTAAAGACTGTTTCATTCTTTCCTTCTGTTTAATGGGAATGAACTCTGTTGATTTACACAGTTGTGACGAAATTGAAGAAAACGTAATCACTTATTATAGAAGTAAAACCACAGGAAGAAGGCTTGATAAAGCAAAGATGAAAGTTAGCATTCTCCCTATCCTATCTTCTCTCATAAAGAAGTACAAAGATTACACAGATAAAAAAGTATTCAGATTCTATCAAATGTACAATACAGCCAACAACTTTAACAGGGCCATTAATGCAGGTTTGAAAGAAATAGGCAAATTGTTAAAAGTAGATGACTTAGAATTCTATGCAGCCCGCCACTCTTGGGCCACCATTGCTCTCAATAAAGTTGGCATTGATAAGTACACAGTACACTCGGCATTAAATCATGTTGATGAGGCAATGAAAGTAACTGATATCTATATTGAAAGAGACTTTATTAATGAAAACCAAGCCAATGCTAAGGTTATAAAATATGTATTTGGAAGGACGTAATTATCGTTCTGCAATTGGTAATGCTGTTCTGTTGTATATATATAATAGGACAGCATTATATATTTTATGTAACAAGCCATGCATTCTTTTACTCTCCTTCCGGTAGCAATTAATTTACTTTCTTTTCCATCTTACACTACTATAAAGTTACCATTTTGATAATAGCGCTATAATAGTACCATTCTCTCCTATCTTCTCAATAATATCTGTTTCGCCGTTCAAATCCCTCGAAAGCTTGATATATGTAATGAAAACAAATATTATATTGTCAAGTAAGAACGATAGCTCTATACTGGACCGTCAGGTAAGGGATTGTCCTGATGTTAACGAAAAAACAGTTCCACAGAGAATACCCAGAAGATACAAGGAGGATATGAAGGGATTACAAGAAAAATACGATCTGCATGAAGGGGTGGTCATTAATGTGTCTCTCAAAGAATTCAAGGGTATATGTGAAAGGGATTATCCAAAGATCGAAGCATACCTGGGATTAAGGAAATACCTGCTACGTACTTTCGGAGTAACCCTGAATATACACTCACAGAAAACAAAGGGTGATTTCGATAAAAATACAGATGAACCATAAATTTTGTATAACCGGAGTTAGCTGGAGGCAGGGAGTAGAGGAACGTAGTGAAGTGATATACATAACTCCCCGGAGGGAGACAAAATGTTATAAAAAAGTTTGCAAATCGTGTACTTTTTATAATAGAAGTACATTTTTTGTAGTATATTTTATAACATCTACATTATCCTACCGGTTATGTATCACATACTCTCTACTATCGTATACCTTCTGTCTCCGACTTACCCCATTAATCTTAAAACAAAAACATGCATAAAATTACATTAAATGTCCCTGATGGGATCAGATACCTTTCAGACTGGCACGACTTATGGAATACCCTGCTGCCGGAAGGACAACATTACATTCTAAACAAACGTATATGTGGATGCGGAGCTACCGAAGCTTATCTCAGATCAGGCAGGAAAGTCATATTAGCCAGTCCCAGAAAGCATCTGCTCTATAACAAGTATTCCCAACATCTCTCCGACAACCTGCACCTGTACCGATACCTGGGAGATAAGAAGAGGTATTTTGAGAATACGGGCAATACGGAAAAGGATATTCTTGCCTTCAATGACGAACTGGGAAGATACGTACAATCCGGGGGAAGAAAGATACTGACTACCTACGATTCACTCGGGAAAATCGTGGAAGTTCTGGTTAGTTCGGGAGAATGCCTGCAGGAGTGGGTCGTTGTTGTGGATGAATTCCAGTCCATATTCTGTGACTGCCAGTACAAAGCGACGACAGAGTATGAATTCAGCATGATACTCGGAATGTTCTCCACCGTAGTTTATCTCTCCGCCACACCGTTTCTTGAATCCTATCTGGATATGACCGGACAATTCGGAGGTCTGACGGTGTATGAACTCCTATGGCCCGCGAACATGACACAAATTCCGGAAGTGGAAGTGATCAGGTCCAGAAAATCCGTTGCCTGCCTGTGTGCCCGACTGGTGGATGACTATCGGAAAGGGAACGGCAAGTCAATTCTGGTGGACGGTGGGAAGTTTATTGCCGGGGAAGCCGTATTCTATATCAACAGCATTTCGGAGATAGAAAAGATCATACTGGAAAACAACATACGTCCGGAAGAAGCCAATATCATCTGTTCATCAAAACCGGAGAACATCAGAAAACTGGACAAACTCTCACAAAAGACGGGCATGAAATTCAGGATCGGAGATATCCCACAAAAAGGAGAGCTTCACAAAATGTTCACTTTCTGTACCTCAACCGTATATATAGGTGCCGATTTCTATTCAACCAATGCATATTCCTATATCTTCGCCAATCCCCGTATCAGCAGCATGACCGTGGATGTATCGGTGGACCTGCAACAAATAATAGGACGGCAAAGGCTGGAAGAGAACCCTTTCCGGAATTCAGCCACACTTTATTTCAACACCAGGGAATCCAGGGTGGACCGGCAGGCACTTGAGGAAGCGGTCAGGGAAAAGAAGGAGAAGACCCAAAGACAGATTAAGAACTATGCGGTCGTCCCCTATAAGAATGAAATGCTCCAGATGATGGAAGACACGATCAGAAAGTATGGGCATAAGGACCACTACTGTTGCATTGTCAGGGATAGTAATGGCAGAGTATGTGTCATCGAAAATGAAATTCTGGAGATAGCAGACAGGAGGGCCTGGGAAGTAACCAACATGATCTATAATAACGATTTCTCCATGTACCGTGCATTGAAAGCCGGGGTGAATGTGACAAAGGCTGCCGACAGCAATAATCCGGAGATACAAAGGATCTTCACCGAATGGAACATGGACAACCGGTTCGACAGAAAGGCCAGGATGTATTGTGACCTGCATGAAAATGCCCCGCTGCTTCTGGAGGAATGCAACTTTATCGAAAGGAAATACAAGAATTACTATGATGCTCTGGGAAGAGAGGGCTTTAAGAGCTCATACTGGCGGGAGGACCATATAAAACAAGCCCTTGCCCCGGTTCCCATGAAGTTATTACCCAGGAATGAAATCGCCGGTCGACTGATGAATGTACTGAAAGCGGGAGGTGAATATACCAAATCGGAAGTAAAGGAAATCCTTCGGGGAATCTATCATGAACTGGGTATACAGGGTAAACCGAGCGCATCCGATATTACCGGCTATCTGACTTGTAAAGAGAAGACCATTAGGACCAAAAGGACAGTGACAGCAATGTTCAGAATTATCTCACATGCACGGAAGAAAGTCTCCCTGTTTCCCAGAATCACCGATGTAAACCAGCCGAAGGAATATGATGTAGACAAACTTTTGGAAATTATCCGTGACGACACTTATTTTCATCTAAAGGACAAAGTGGAAGCCGTCAGGAGTGCCGGGAGCAAGGACGAGAGAAACAGGAAGAAAGCCCTTCTCCCCGTAGTCACATGGAATGGAACCTTCAAGTCCAGGCATAAAAATGAGTGCACAGTCTATTCTTCCTATACAGCTCTCGATTTTGACCATATTGAACCAAAGGATATGCCGGCATTTGCCGGGTGGTTGCAGGCATTTTCATGTGTTTATGCCTATTTTGTTACTCCCGGCGGAACGGGGTATAAAGCGATCATCATCCACGATAACTGTGAGCCGCTTTATCACTATGACCTATACGGGCAATTACTAAAGATATTTGATTGCCCCTGGATAGATAACAGTACCACCGACCTGGCCAGAGGAAACTATCTATCCTATGATCCGACCTTGTGGAAAAATCCAAATCCGATACCTTTTCACTTTGTACCGTCAACACCAGAACCTGTCATACCAAATACGATGACAGAAACCGTTATCAGGGATGTGCAAGGAGAACCAGTTCTGGTACGGGACGAATCCTGGGTGGAAGGTTTTCTGAACCGGTTGAACAGACAAGTTATTTCTGATGACAACATTATCCGGATACTGAGGAAAACATGGAACGGGAAATCTTTGAGCAATGGCAGGAATAATACAGCGATGTCCTATGCCGGTATCTTATGTAAGGCCGGTGTTGAGCCGGATAAAGCAAAGGCATTCATAGAAGAACTTATCCCAGGCTTTGATATAACGGAAATAGTCAAATACGCTTACACCCATAATATATTCGGATGTGAACGTATGCGGTACAGAAGCAAAAAAATGAAAATATAAATGCAGCAGAATGACTGCGATAGACAACAATTTATTAACAGACCTAAAAAAATAACCAGTATGGCACTGAATAAAAGTACAGGGAATATGTATGCTTTCGTTTCACATACATATAACCCGTTGAAAGGCGAGTGTGAGCACTCCTGTCCTTATTGTTTTATGAAACGTAACCGTCCTCTGCCTCCCTTGCGTCTGGAGCTGAAGGAACTGAAAGTGAACCTGGGTGAAGGCAACTTTATCTTTGTAGGCAGCAGTACGGATGAATGGGCGGCTAATGTCCCGGCAGAGTGGATTGAGCAGATCCTTGACTATTGTAACAGTTTTGATAACCGGTATCTCTTCCAGTCAAAGAATCCCGCCCGTTTTTTGGAATATATGGATCATCCGGTTATGAGGAAATCCGTCCTTTGCACCACCATTGAGACGAACCGTTTTTATCCGGATATAATGCGGCATACTCCGGCACCTCAGGAACGTGCGGTTGCTATGCAGAGGATCGCCAACTATGGAATTCCCACCTATGTAACCTGTGAACCCCTGATGAAATTCGATCCGGCAGAATTGGTGGAACTGGTCGGTATGTGTTCGCCACAGCAGGTGAATATCGGTCGTAACTCACGGTATGATATTATCCTTCCCGAACCGGCTGCGAATGAAGTGAAGATGTTGAAGGCGGAACTGGAGAAGTTTACAAAAGTAGAGATTAAGGCGAATGCTTATTGCTGGATGAGATAAAAATACAAATACGCTCCCAATCACCCCATAGCCTTATTAGGGAAGAAATAATACTCACACAAAAAGAGTACCTGAAACCAAAAGTATCCTGCTACTTGAACTATCATACTGATCAAGAAGCAAAGGGGATACAATGGCGGAAGGTGCTCTTTATTTTTTCTCTTCGCTAAAAAATGACAAAACGCTCTTGGTATCCCGCCAATTCCTAACTAATGATGAAAAAAAGCATATTTGATATGTGGAGTATTATGAATTTATTCTTTGGTGGTCCTCCAGAGGAACCACTGAAGCGTCAGGTTGGAAAGAAAGCTTCTGGTCCTGATGTAAACGAAAAAACGGGAAGCAAGCATAATGAGAAGTACGAGCAAGATATTACAGCACTCAAGGAGAAGTTCGGAAACTCTTTTATAACCGGACTCTGTATCAAGATTACACTGAAGGAAGCACTGGGGATGATGCCACGTAACCGAAAAAGGGTTGACGCATATGACGGGCTGACTAAGTATCTGCAAAACGAGTTCGGAATTACACTAACCATTTATTCACAAAAAACTAAACCAAACGACCATGAAGAAGATAATTTATAAAGGTACAATTGAAGAGAATGATTATAACCGTGTGAAAGACATAGACAGCGAGAACTATGTAACCCCGGACGGAAAAATGGTACTGCCTAAATTAGCGCAGATGCCATTACGGGACCTCGCTATCCTAAGTTTCACCGATGAGAACGAACTGAAGAAATACTATACCGGCAATGAGGAGTACTTTTCATATTCTGTTGTAGAACTGATGCTCGATACAAGAATACAAACCAGCAACTTGAGCAGGCACAAGGTCAGTAGTTTTGAGGATGCACTGTATCTGCTTTATACCTATTCAGAGGAGATACCACAAGCAGACGATCCCAAATATCTGTCTATTCTTATTGCAGCCGACATTTTGAATGTAGAGGAGGAGGATATCATAGAAGAGGCAAGAAGGGATAATAAGTTGTATTCGGACGAAGACAAGAACCTGTTTGTACCGGTCCGGTGGATTGGGGATTGGTATAATGATGCTCTGGCTGCTTTAGGGGTATCGAGTGTCATCTATATACAGACCGAGGGAACGGGGAAAGTTAAAATATTAATTGAAAGAGACCTGGAGTAAGATGAAAAAGAAAATATTTGTAACGGGCAAGGTGTATGATTTGGGTACACTAGGAGTCAATGAGGTTGAAAATGCTGTTCAGGCAGATCTGGATAAGATTTTTAATACCGGAGGAGTCAGATTCCTATTGAGAGAAGTATCAGGAAAAACATTGGAACTAACATTTCTCCGTAAGTACAGGAAGGGGGAAATAGACTGGTTGAATTATGATCCGAAGCAGATCTATAATATTGATGCAAACATTATCACAGGCCACAGTTTTAATGGTTTCAGGATACCGGATTACTGGGGAGGCGTTCCGTATGGATACACATTTTTCATGCCGAAGAGAGAATTTATAGGGTGCTATAGAAATTCTGCTGTAATGCTTGGGGCGGATCAAGTAAAGAGAGTTAAGATCACAGCACAACCGGAGAAAGTGGTTATGAGGTTGATGTTTTAAGAGCAAGAGAGAAGATAGTTAGGGATAGCTGTCTTCGCTCTTTTTTTGGTTTTTAAAAAGTACTAGAAAGTACCAGATTGATTCTCTTCACGGGCATCCATATTTCACCTTCTCCCATTCAACAACAAAAATCCCCCTGTAAAATCTAATTCGAATTATCTATAAATATATATCAACGATCTTCACAGACAGTTGATATATGGGGTAAAAAAGCATATCGGAAATCAACCGATATGAAAGTGTTGGTTTAGATATACCGCCGTACTCTTCTTAACCAACGAAAGATGTAGGGTTCTTCATCCTGTAGCATGAAGTTAGGGACCTACATATAACGAATTCAATATAAAAGGTATTATATGCAAAGAAATACACTATTTTAGGCCTGTTCAAGGAGATAACTTCTCATATAACATAACCGCTTTTATCAAACGTAGATTCTCCCTGCAAAACCAGGGAAAGTCAACACAACGGAAATCAACACGAAATTCGTCAAGCAAATCATAAAAGCGAATATCCTGTATTAGATCACGAACTGAAATGAACAGAAGCAAATACTTTTTCCTTTTGCAATAAAACAATGCTTTCTGAAGTTCTGCATAGGCAATATTTTCTCCTGTTTTACACTTTGGAGCTTCTTTATCACAGAAAGACAACTGAACTTTCAGCAAGTTATTCCGCTCTAAATATTCCGTTAATTGTTCTTGTACTACAGGAGAAAAAGCATCACCATATAATACAACATCTTTATACTCCATAGCCGATATTTCTCTGGAAGAAATACTTTTCAAACTGGAACACAACATATTATATTCTTCAAACAGATTTCGTTTCGTAGGCTTCCGTAACTTTTCAACTGAGTAAAAAGCATACCTGAATACAAAATGTGTTCCCCGCTTCTCTATAGTTTCCTGCTCTGAGAAAAAAGCATGTAACCGTATCTTATTTGCCAGAAGAGATTGCTTGGGAATATCTTCAAGCGTATTAGTAATGTATTCGATTACTGTTTTCTTCATATATTCAAGAACACATTTTTACATTATACAAAATATCCCCTGTTCCACAAAAGAACATCAGAACAGGTTAGTCGAACACTTATCATAACAGTTATTTAGAAAATGGCAACATATCCAACGGTTCTTCTGGAAACCGAGTAACAAGTTCGTGTAACAACTGCTGTTCCAATTCAAACTTAGCCAAAGGATGTTCCTCCAGCCATTTCTTATAAAACCAAAAATGGGTAAAGAGCATTCTATCGTCAAGTTTGTTAAATGACCAGACACCATATTGCGGGTCATCTGATACAAACCTGAAAAATTTAGGAGACCAGGTTGCATTAAGAAAAGGACGACAAGTATACCCATATCGCTTGGAAAGCAGAACAGGAAGCCGTTGTTCCATATACAGTATTTCAGGAGTTGCATGCAAACTGGATACGGAATCCACCTTATTACCACGCATATACTTGAAGGCTTCATTAACGAAAATTCTACAGAAATCCATGTTATTAAATACTGTAATGCACATATTTGATGCACGCGTTTCCGCGAATGCCAATTTAGGAAATACATAACCTGCAGGCTTTGATAGGGTAGCGGTATCAGGATAAGAAATGTCCCCTGGCTCAACCGATTCCCAATGGGCAAACTGCCAGTCCACATCGGGACATATATCCAGTTTTTTCCAGACAATAAGGTCAGTATCGATACAGACAAACGGTTCGTATTGCCTTTCATAAACCAGAAACTTCACTGCCGACCAGAAGACTTGTAAATTAATCCCCCTGTCTACGGAATCATCCTGAAGCACTTCAATATCATCCCAGCAAGATAACAGTCGGAATTGCCGAAGCTGTTCATAAACAGAGGCATCGCAATACAACTTTATATTTCCATTCGTTTTTTTCCATTGTAGGGCGGAAAGGAGCATCGTATATAAAGCATAATTAGAAAATATTTTACCGGGAATATAAGTCTTATATACACCGCTGACATCACGTCCCTGTTGAACCGGCCGGGAGAAAAAACAATGGATACCGAGCATATAAAATACGATTACCTAACAGGAAAATATCTACGCAAGCAATTCAAGGATACGATTCTTTAGTTCGTCACCATGCAATGAACCACTCTTCAATCCTGCCTGCAATGAATGGCGCGCAAAATTCACCAATCCATTCATGGAATTTTGATTATTCTCATTACTCCTCACAAAACACTCTCTACATTCCTTTATATCAGATGAGTAGTACAACACGTTCAACAAAAGTTGCAAGAATCTGTAATGATTCCTGTCTTTCCTTTCCGTAAGCCGGTTATATCTCTCCATATATTCACCCGCTTTAGCCATCCTGTCACTTGCCAGATACACCACTACCAGATGCGTATAATAGAATTCCTTGTAACCATCTATAAATATAGCCTTTTCAAGTAACCGGGCAGTCTCTCCCCATGAAATTGCATCATTACCTTTTTCTAATTGATAAACGTAGGATAACGCCAGATAAAAAAGATACAACGATTCTTTTTCTTCACTTTTTTCGCACGCCAGCTTGAAATACTCACTTGACGATTCGTATTGTCCCGCTCCATAGTAGGCCCTGCCCAAATCATAAAAATAGTATACTTGCGCATTGTCATTGTTCTCAATAGAGTAATTTAACTCCCTTATCGCTTCCGGATACTTTTCCCATTCAATATAAATGACTCCCAGATGATAATGATAACCATAATCATCAGCCAAATAATACACACGCATCTTATCAAACAAAATACAATACGAATCTTCCGCCTGTCGATAACATTCATGCGACAGGGAAATATCCCCTGTTCCCTTATGGGAAAGCCCTTTGCGATAATAAGAGACAGCCAGTTCATGATAATAATACCACATCTCAGGATTTATGGCAATTATATTCTCCAACAATTCTATTGACATGGAATATTCACCTTTCTTCCGGTAAGTAATAGCAATCCACATCAGAATATCGGTATTCCGCTTATCCCACCGGAGTGCCTCGGCAAAAGCAGACAATGCTTTTTCAAAGGTGTTGTTATTCTCCGGACTATCTCCTTGAATGGTAGACAGGTAAATACGTCCCAACAAACAACTATATCTGGAAAGAGTATATTGGGAAGAAGTACATGTCTCGTCTATAATCCGCAGGTCTTTTTTGGAGGAGTCCAGACCGGGCAGACTTGATTTGGACTGCAGAACTTCCATAGCCTTAAGAACATACCTCCCGGCAAGTTCAAATTCTTCCAGATAAAAATAGGTCTCACCCAAATAATAATAATATTCATTCTGTACATCCTTGTAAAAAAGATGAATAACGTTCTCAAGTCTTTCACGGGCACCCTTATAATTCTCACGGTCCATTTCGACACGAGCGGACGCATAAATAAAATAAGGATGCCCCATGCCCTCATACTTACGACAAATCATATCTGCCTCCTTATAACGGAATTGGGACAACAGACTTTCCACACGGGTTTTATCCTGAATCTCCTGCATTTCTTGCAGGTTATCGGACATCTCACGCTTGTGCCTTTCCCGCTCATCATCCATTCCCTTCAACTTATCCTCCATTTTCCTCTCAAACTCTTCCTTGTCCTTTTCAAGATGCTTCAGTTCATCCTGTATTTTCATTAGTCCCAAAAAACTAAAAATAACAAATACAATCGTGACAACACTAAGTATCAAAGTAATAGAAGAGGAAAAGTCTTCAAAACGTGCCTTAATCAGCCGCAGTTCGGCGTGTAAGGATTCTTTGCAATACAATAAGTTTTTATCAGTTTTAGAGGAGTCTTCAGCATTATCGACCAATTCCTCCAATAAACGGGATTCTATAGTAGACATATGTTCTGTAGTCTTCGCACCAATATGGCACTGCCACCACAAAAACAAGAACAGAATCATAGAAACAAGCAAAATGAATACAAAAGAAAGCTTGTCCGTTATCAAGGAGGAAAGAATACACGCATTCTTACCCTCTTTTAATTTCCCTGTCATCTTACCCCTATGCTAAAGTCCTGTTCCACCATCCACGCACATTATCTCTCCGGTGGTCCATCCCGATTGTTCCCCGGCAAGAAAAACAATAGCCTTAGCCACATCAGAGGAAGAACCGAACCATTTTAAGGGCTGTTCCCCCAGATAATGATTCATTCCGTTTAGTTGCCGATAAGCCTCATAACTTCCCTCACCGGCACCCTCGACGGGATTCAATATGCCCGGACAAACACAATTCACACGAATATTATACCCGCCGTATTCCACAGACAACAAACGGGTAAGATGCACGACAGCGGACTTCACGGAACCATAAACGGCGCATCTGGTATCGCGCAAGGAACGAAGTCCCAGGACGGAACCGACATTTACTATGGAACCGAAACGCTGGTTAAGCATAAAAGGAAGAACCGTCCTGCAGGAGACAAAAACGGTGAACATATTGGACATTACCAACTGATAAAAGTCTTCCGCTTCCGTCTCGACAAAAGGTTTGGATATGAAACCGCCTGCAACATTGACAAGAATATCCACACGTCCTTTTTCCCGGATACGGGGTTCAAGTATCTCTTCCGACTTGTGCAAATCACAAAGGTCAGTCTCCACAATCTCATACCGGATACGGTCCTTAATGTCCGAATCACTCTCTATCCGTTCTCTCATTCTTTTCCGATCCCGACTTACCAAAATAAAATAGCAGCCGGAATATAAACTCAGGAATTCCCTGATTACAGCCACACCAATTCCGGAAGTCGCACCGGTTATCATTATTATTTTACTTTCATTTTCCATCGCTCAAAACATCATGTTAATCCTAGAATACCGTTTAACAGTTTATTGTATTCCCTGTTCACGTCAGCAATGCCATAGGATAAGATACACGGCATTGAAATCTCCCGGTGTTGTAAACCGAGAAACATTTCTTCTATGCTTTTAAAAAGATCATACGCATCATAAGGATTGGTCCTTACCACCCTGCCACAATCTTCCGGAAGCAGTTCGTTTACACCACAGAATCTTGACAGGACAACCGGAACCCCCATCTGTATGGCATCATAAGTGATTATGTTGAAAGGATCATACAGACTGGGAACCACCAGAGTATCACACTGTTCACAAATGAATGAGATATACTCCGCCCTGTCACGTTTCCAACCGGTCAGGCTGATGGCTCCGCGGTCCAGCAAGGACTTAAACTTGACGGCATTGTCCGGGGAAAGAAAAAGACGGTCGAAGTTCTCCATATAGAGATAATCCGACAGAATATGCAATTCCATGCCATATTGTGTATGACAGTGGAAAAAACTGTCTACCAACTGTTCAATACCTTTCCGGTACTCCCATCTCCCGGCATACAGTAAACGGAACTTTGGAAATGATACCCTTGTAACATCCCAGGTACGGTCAAATCCACAGATGGGCACAGGTATCGGATAAATCACAGAAGAACGGTGGAGTATATCCGGGAAAAAACGGGAAGCATATTCTCTGTCCATACAGGAATCAAAGACCAAATGATCCGCTATGGCTACCAGTTCGCGCTGCAAACGGTGAAAGTGCTCAAAACCCACCCACTTATTCTGGGCATTGGCTATCAGTTCCTGCTGTAAAATGGAATGGACACAATAAATAACCTTGACTCCGAAATTCATGCTTCTGGCATATTTTATGCTATCGCTCCATACAAACATTTCGCAGACAAGCAGATCAAAACCGGACAAGGCTTTCCCGGCAAGCGAGATATCCCTTGAATCCATCTCATGTACATGAATACGGGAACAGGGAAAATGAATATGAAAATCAGCCTGTATCTCCTGCAAGGAGCCAGAGCTGAAATCATTTATTGACGTAGTGTATAAATGAATGGAGGATATGGAAGTATTTTCACATATGGCATTTATGACTGTAAACAAGTGATAATTTATGGAAAAGCTTCTTCCACCCAGCAAATCTGCGGTAAGGCAGGCAACAGACACATTATTTTTCATCACTCATCAACATTTGGTTTGCCAGAAAGATCATATTTCTCGTAAAAACTGCAGCACCGTGTACAAAACGGAAAGGAACCGTGTGATATCAGGCTGTCTCTAAAAGAATTATTCTTCTCACCATTCCAGATCTTCCAAAATGACTGTTTTCTTATATTACCCAACACCATACCCGAACAGTTGGAGATATCCCCATTGGGACAGATGGTAGGAACACGCCATGGCTTAAGGCAGACATTATCCTTACCGCACAGAAAATGCCGCCGGTCCGAATAATAATTATCAATGTCCGGGGAATCAAGGGCAGGAAAAAATGAAATATTCATCTTACCTGACCATTTTTTTACCACGGAAGAAAGGAGTTTTATCCTCTTTAAATAGGCATCATCGTACTCATAAGAGACATTCGGTTCCAATACCAATGTAAAAGCGTCCCCAAAAGCCTTTTTCCAGAACTGATCGGTCATATTACGCAAAGTAACGGAAGAAAATTGCATGTGTTGAAGGGAAAGAGAATGAACAGGATATGAGGATAAAAAATGAATCAGTTCCTCTATTCCGTCAATATTATCGGGAGTCATCACACAATTAACCCCTACATTACTGAAATATGCCGGGGCATGCCGGGAAAGAAAATCAAAGAAGCCTGCTATTCTTTGAAAGCTATTCGGACAATTCTTGATATTGTCATGCACCTTATCAACACCACTCATACTCACTGTCACTCTAGCATCCACTGCAATCAGTTTATCAACATACTTCTCCAAGAAAAAACCATTGGTTACGACCTCCACCGGACAATCCCGTTGACAAAGAAAATCCAAAAGAGAACCAACGTTCTCATACAACAAAGGTTCCCCACCGAACAAGAGAAACGTGGGCTTTACCCATGACAGTTCTTCGATGACCTCTACCCAATCCGACACTTCCAGTTCCTTCTTCTCCACGGTAGTATGCTGTAATGTGCACATATTACAACGCATGTTACAACGGTCGGTCAGACACAGAATTACTTTTCGGGGAATGGCAAAAGAAGACCGTGCAGAGTAAAAGTCCACTACGCTTCTGTACGCCACAGACTTATCGGACAGAGGGTTAATCGGAATAGCCATCAGAAATACATTTATTCATCACTTTTCTCCATATCCATAGCCGTAGCCATAACGTTTGCCATAGCCGTAATGCTTGCCATACTTACCGTAGCCGTAGTAATAACCGTATTTTCGCTTCTTCAGGTCTACACCGTTGATGACGGTACAAAGATTAGGCAGCTTCTTCTCAAAAGACAGTTCATTGATCAATGTATATTCCGCCTTATGAGTGTAGTCAGCACGGCATACGTAAACTGACAAGTCTGCTACACGACCTATTAATAAGGTATCCGTCACCATGCCGATAGGAGCAGTATCAAGGATGACATAATCGAAGTTCTTCTTCAAGGTTTCTATCGCTCTGTCCAGACCGTTACGAGCTAACAGTTCTGTTGGATTAGGAGGAACAGTACCACCCGGAAGAATAAACAGATTCTTATTCACATCAGAAGGTTGAACAAGTTCCATCAAATCCGTTTCAGGATTGGAAAGATACTGGGTAATACCTTTCTCTTTATTAGAGAGTTGGAATACTTTATTCAATCCCGGCTTACGAATATCGAGCCCGACAATCACCACTTTCTTTCCCAAAAGAGAAAGACTGATTGCCAAATTCGACGATACGAATGATTTTCCTTCACCACTGACAGTCGAAGTCACAAGGATCACCTTCTGATCGTTATCAAGCATAAACTGAAGGTTGGTCCGGATATTACGGAAGGTTTCACTCATCAGATTGTTCTTGTTCTCGAAGACAGCGATAGAGCCATTCTTATCATTTTTCTCATCAGTTAATGGAATATCACCGACAACAGGAACGCTCGTCAGCTTTTCTACATCAGCACGACCTTCAATCTTGAATTTCGTCAGTTCAATCAAATAGATGATACCAACCGGAATTCCAACACCAAGTACCAATGCAATCAAATAGATCATAGAGCGTTTAGGAGATACCGGAATATCGTCAGCTATTGCTTCATCAATGATCTTCGCATTATTCGCAGTGGCAGCAAGCGCAATCGCATTCTCTTCACGTTTCTGTAACAACATCAGATACAATCCCGCCTTGATTTCCTGCTGACGGGCGATGCTTACATAAGCCCGTTCCTGTCCCGGAGCATTGCTGATACGACGGGAATAGCGACTCGCTTCACGGTCAAGACTCTCTTTGGTGATCATCAGTCCCTGCAAGGTTCCTTCAAGAGTAGCCTGTACGTTAGCTTTCATTGCACGGATACTCGTATCCAGATTCACAATAGCCGGGTTATTCTCTGTTGATGTACGTAGCAGACGTTTACGTTCCACCAGCATTTCATTATAACGTTCAATCGCGCCGATCAAGGCGGCATCCTGTAAACCTACATTACTTGGCAATACTTCGTATTCATTGCCTCTTAAATACTTACGCAAGTCATTTACCAGGCTGATTTGAGTACGGTTCTCCACACTCTTCTTTTCATACTCAGCATTACCAGCTAAGGCTATCTGAGCTTCGCTTGTCAAATCCGTGATACCAGCATCACGCTTGAAAGTCTCTAAATTAGCTTCCGTACTACCCAATTCTTTTGAAATAATACCAATACGTTCATCGATAAACTCTGCCGTTTTTTGAGCGATTTCGTTCTTATCATTGTTCGTATTGCGATTATACATTTCAAGCAACTGGTTGATAAAATCCTGTCCACGCTGCAGACTGGAGTTCTTCAATGAAATCACAGCTACGGAAGTAGTCTTAGAAGTAGGAGCAATAGACAGACTGTTACAATAGCCTTTTGCCACTCTCATAGGTTTATTTATTGTCGCAGTTATATGACGTACGTTCTTCTCTATCCGAGGAACCTTCGTTCCATCCTGCAAAGTTACCGAATCAACATCTTGAAAGAAAGCCAATGTACCCTCATCAGTCGGAAAAATAGCAGGCAGCTTCTCAAAATGTTTCTGATACCCTTTCTCACCTACAGTCACATTCACATCCATACTACCTTCAGGCTGTAAGGTCATCTCGACCACCATCGAAGTTTTTAATTTTTCAGCTTCCTGAGATGTCAAGCTTACTTGGACAGGAGATGTCTTATATAAACCTTTAGCAGGAAACTCATCCTCATCTTTATAAGTTATATATAGCCCCAACTGATTAACAACTTCTTTCACAAGAGTTTTCGAACGCAGAACTTCCAACTCGTTATCAATGTTTTTAGAAGAAGTCATCAGACCGCTTAGTCCCATATCCTCCAGTTCCGATGAGAGTCCTGCACCTCCGCCCTTCTTCTCATCTTTTATCAGAACGGTAGCGGAAATATTATAAATAGGCGTAGCCCAGTGCAGATAAAACCACGCACCAACCAAACATAACAAAACCGCCCCTACAAACCAGGGCCAGTGAATAATATATTTAAAAAGCAGTGCCCGGAAATCTATTTGTTCTTCAGCCATTTGGCGTTCCTTCCCGTTTTGATTTTCTTCTTTCATGACTCTTTCTTTTTATTTCAAGATGTTAAACAACAAGCTGGCAATAGAAACAAGGATAGAAGTAGCAGAGAACCATAAGCTTGTACTAGTTCCGATATCTGAGTTTCGTGCTTTCGCCTTATTCGGAGTAACGTATATGATATCATTCTGCTGCAGATAGTAATAAGGAGAAAGAATAGTCTCAGCCTTATTCAGATCCAATGGAATTATTTCCTGTTTGCCATTGGCATTCTCCCGTATCAGCTTAACATCATCACGCAGGCCGTATACAGTCATATCACCTGCCATAGCCAAAGCTTCCAGGATGTTCACCTTTTCATTGGAAATCGTAAATGTACCGGGACGGGCAACCTCACCAATCACGGAAATCTTATAATTCACCATACGGACCGTAACAATAGGCGTTTCCGTAATATAAGGCTTCAGCTTTTCAACGATCATTTGTTCGGTTGCCTTCTTGGTTAGACCGCCGACATGGAGTTCACCCAAAACGGGGAAGTTGATATTACCGTCGTTATCAACTAGATACTGTTGAAGGACAGGCTGGGTGGTTGTGGTGCTCACACTGACATTGCTCTGTGTGGCCACTGTCAGATTGAAGGGGACAGCCAGTTCGGGACTCGTACAGGATACCACGATCGTCAGCAGGTCCTTAGGCATGATCTTGGCATCATAAAGCTCTGCATCCTGAGTGCTGTACAATACAACTTCGGCATCCTGCAGGTAAGGTACTTTTTTGTAGGACTGGCAACTGGTAAACATGAATGCTACCAATATGCAATAGAATAATGGTTTCAATCGTTTCATATATTTCTTTACTTGCTGGGGTTATACAATTCTCCATAAGGCCGGGTACCCCATTTAACACGACCATTACAGTATATAATTGAAATTATCTGATAAAGTATTTTTTATATCACAATTGGACAAACAAGGGAAAGGGATCCTCACCGATCCTTCTGCACCTTCTTCTTTCGCCCTCCGGTATGCCCCTCCATATCCCGCATCCCCGCTATGTCGAGAAACATCTTCAGTTTCCACTCCTCCAACGTGCCCTGATTGATCTTCCGACGAACAAATTTTATCTTGTTCAAAAGACGGGTATGCTTATTCGGAAAGTGACGGTTTTCCAGGACGTACGCTCTTAACTCGTCACAGAAGGCGATAAAATTTTGATCGTTCTTTCCAAACATATCATGCGATATTTATGGGATTCGTAATCCGGCATCCGCTTGCCAGGTGATTTGTTTCCGTTTCCTCCTCACGAGCAATGACCGCCTCCAGCCTTCGTGCGACATCAAAGAAAGACATGGGATCGTTATCGTCCAGTTCAGAGAGGGCATTGTCAAAGTCATCGATCTCAGTTTGGGAAGGGTGAATGACCGGCATATCCGGTTCTGCTGCCAATTCCTTCGCCTTCTTCCAGGCTTTTTTCAGGACGGAATCAAGGTAGGGGCAAACAATTCCCGCAGTTCATCGGCCATCAGCAGATTCTCCTTCCGCATTTTCTTGTCATAACACACTTGAGACCAGGAGAAGCATCTTCAGGGTATCATAGGTCCGGCGGGGAGCTTTTACCACGGAGGTATCAGGGCCCACCTTGACGAACTCCCTGACCAGTTCCTTCACGCAAAGTTTTTCCAAGACCTCTATCGGATTTGACTTGACATAAGAGTCGATCTTCTCAATCATGGCAGGCTTACCCGCTGATTTACTCACGGGCACACCTAGGAAGGCGGCAATCCTGGAAAGTACCTCCTTATAGACAAGCTCCAGATTGCTACGGTATGTAAACGATGTTATACTCATCGTCTTTTTATGGGAAATGTAGGAAAAATTCATTGTGATTGATATTAGTAGACTTATGTCAAACCGCAGGCATTAGCACTACTTTGTTAACAGATAAACATTATTACTTCTTCAATGCTTCTAGAGCTGCGACAGCATCTTTCTTAGTTATCTGGAGGCTGCGAGCTACATACTCAAAAGTCATGAGATCCATTGAGCAACTACGCTGCTCCATTTCTACAAATTCTACTACATGCTTTTTCAATTCTTCTGTAATCATACTCAATTATTGATAAAAAGGTTATACATCTTCATCATAGTTCCTTCATAACTTGCTCAACATCTTCCAATGGGACATTGAGCATACGAGAGACATACAAAGGGGAGATTGCATCCATCGAACCAGACTGTCTTTCCATGCCAATGAGATACTCTATGTTCTTCTTCAAGTCACCAAGAAAGTTTGAGAACTCAGTATGTTCAGATGATTCGGAATCCTTTTTTGACTTATAGTCATCAAGTGTTTCGCTTCCGTCCTCACCATATTTGCCATCCTTTGCCTCATAGATAACACAAGGCTCCAAAACTTCTACGGTATGCCAAGCACATTGCGGAACAACACAACCGTAGTTCCCCTTTGATGGATTGAGATGGATTCGCCCTGTTTCGACACCATTGTCGTCATAGAGCACCTCATCCAGCTTTCCTACGAGCAATATCACATTCTCATTACTCATTGGATGGCGATGAATAGGCACTATAGTACTGGGCAACATAGCATTAAGCATACGCTGTCCTCCATCATTTAGACTTGTACGCAAGTCATAGTTTATGCGCCTGCGATCGTTTGACTCTGCCTGTATGAAGAGAGAATCAAGCAGTTCTTTGTTAATTTCTATCATATCGTGTCTTATCTGTCTTTTGTAGCCAAAACAAGTAACTTACAAATTCCCAAACTGACTCAAAGAAAGTCTTCATGGACAAATACCTGTAATTTATTATAAATCAATATGCTCGAAGCACCACTTCAAATGCCTCTGAGTACATTTGCCCCCATTGCCCCCCTCGCATAGCAGCAAGACCAGTGATATACTCAGCTGAACGGGGGTGCGGATATGGACGCATCACGCCACGGTACATTGAGAGAGCTTTGATCTTCGCATCAACGCCCTCCTTGTCCACCTCCACATAGCAGTTCGGGTTGAACGATTCCATCGCGTTATTGATTTTCCACTCCGTACACGAAGGCACCTCCATGTACCAGAACTCCTTCACACGCTTCACCTCCGGCCTACGCTGGAACAGGCGGATTGCCTCCTGACATGCCATCGACGTTTGCAAGTGGTCATTATTCGTGTCTGCAGGATGATGAGTGATAATAACATCAGGCTCGCTCTCCCCGATTGCAGCCTCAATGAACTGCACCAGTTTCAAATGAGGCACGGTATTCATCTCAATATTTGGGAAAGTCCCCTCATAGATCCTATTTACACCCAAGAACTTGTTAGAAGCATTAGTATCATCCTCCAACTCATTGTCCTCAGGTCGAAACGCACGAGCCTTAGCCTCAGTACACATGATACACACATCCACAGTATCTCCGTTATGTGCCCACTTCCACATACTTGCGCCTGCTCCCAATGTTTCATCATCAGGATGCGCTACAACTATTAAGTATTTCATCGCTTATACAGTTTTTGAATATTCAACCAATTTATCATGCAACCACTGTGGATATTTTCCACAAGTAGTATAAAGAATAGACAATACCGTCCACCAAATCAGACAAATGTCCCACCAAAAGCTCGCATGCTTCACATAATACACATCTAGTTTCAGACGGATAGGCAACACTTTTTCGTTGTACTCTTCCTCTTCTATGAACTGATCTCCATAGATATAATCCCACAAGCTCGACTGAGAGGTCAGTCCGCAAGGTACAGTAGCAGCAATAGCATTCTCGCCACCACGAGTAATCTCTATCTGATCAACTGCTGCAGGACGAGGGCCTACAATTGACATTGTGCCATTAAGGATGTTCAAGAGCTGAGGTAGTTCATCAATCTTCAATCGGCGCATAATCTTGCCCCACCAAAAGATTCTATCCTGTTCTGGACGAAGACTCGCCTCACTTGCTCCATGAACTACACGCATGGAGCGAAACTTCCACATCTTAAACTTATTGTTGTCCTTACCCACACGATTGGCAAAGTAGAACAACGGCCCCGGGTCGCTAATCTCAGTAAGGATGATACTCACAATCCAGATCGGGCTGGAACCTATGATGCCCAATAGGGCGCAAATCACGTCAAACAGGCGCTTAAAAAACTTATATATCATATCAAGACATTGTTTTTCATAAATTATTCATACCCATAGCTTACGGTCGCAGAAATGCCAGATATGTCACATCGGACTCCAGAACCAGTCAAAAGGAGCGAAACGCAAGTACGAGTAGTTCTTTCGAGTAATGCGGACAAGACTCTGCAAAGGGTTCATCCTACGAAAGTTATCCGCTCATCTTCATGACCGAAATTACCATTCTGAATAATCTCGTTCAAAAGGAAACGAACATTCTTCTTATTGGGCTCCTACAGCATCCAGTTAGCATTAGCGTTACCTTCAAACACCTCCCCAAACACCTACATCAACGCCTAGCAAAGCACGTCATGTTGAGCGAAGTCACCTCCTTCTTAACTATCTCTACGTTCTTATCACTCTCTCCACCTGCTGTTTGCAGCAGCATATAGTAGTCCATACACCGCCTCAGTCCCACGCCCTCCGTAAAGAAATGATGGAAGATATGTGTCAACTGATGAACAGCATTGAAAGTCCAAGCAGTGGTCACAATCTCGTGCTTTCCATCCTCGTTTGGGATGCGTTCTTTATGCGTAAAGCACTCCTCAGACATCTCGGCAAAGAACCGTTGCAGACGTGCGTTGGTTACGAAGTTCCGCAGCAGCCCAGGACGATAATGTGCCTCACCCCATGCATCCTCAAACACATCCAGATGTGCATGCGTCTCGCGCATCTCTTTCGTTGGAGCCAATTTCTGCACCAACTCTATCACACGCTCCTTGCCACCCTCTATCCAGATGTCGATGTCGCCCGACTGAGGAAGCGAAGATAGCTCAGAAGAATAAAAAGGAAGATTCTCCTGTCCCTTAAAGATACAGCTTCTCACTCCCTTCTTCGTAAGCAATGTCTGCACCTGTTCGCATCGCTCATTCATCAGTTCATTCTATTCCTGAATCGTTGCAATAAATCCAAGCCACTGCATCTTCAATTCGATGGGCAGATTCACCAACTATTGTTGCTTGTTCAGTTTCTCCCCCCCTCAAAGCAAACTCCTACTAATGCCTGCTTTTCAGCCATGGCATACATAACCTCCCATTCCTCAGCCGAAGGCGTATGTGACAGACAAACAGCCTCACCTATAGATACTCGTATCAGTTCTAAGAAAAGCGCTTCCATCAAACCGCCCTCTTCTTTTTATCCTTACTCAGTTTGGCAAAACCTTGGAACGTGAACGCAAAGAACACCCACAGGTCAGCCCAAGAGAATATCTGGTCCGTAGTATTCTTGAACGAGAACCACGAAGGCTTACACTTGAATCGGTTAGGCGACTTTAGGAACCACAGTACATCCATGTGCATGTAGCGCAGGTACTTGTGCGCCACCTCAAACTGCGGCTTCACCTCCTTGCCCAAAAAGTCATCCACTATCAGCTGCGAGAAATTCACACCCGCCTCAAAGCAGATCTTCACCGACCCCGTGATGCGAGGGTTGATCTCCATGATCTTTGCCTTGCCATCGCGAGTATCCTCTATCAGGTCAATGTCGGCATAACCTCTCCAGCCAATCTCCTGCAGCAACTTCTGACAGTCAGCTACAATATCCGGACGGTCGATGGTCTCGTTCAGCGTACTGCTCCCGCCATCTATCGGGTACCAACGCACCTTGGCAAACACACAAGCGCCCTTCATTTCACCATTGCGGTCAATGAACATCTCGCACTTGTACTGCAATCCATCCTGTGGAATGTACTCCTGTATCAGCATCTTGCCATACTTCTGCTCCGCCTTGTCGTAGTAGCCAATCAGGTCCTGCTCATCCTGCACCACATGGAAGCCCACAGCTGCACAACCCGTACGAGGCTTCACCACTACAGGGAACTTCACCTTATCCTTGTTCGCCAAATAATCCTGCTTGTCAGTAAACGACAGCGGGCAAGGCAGGTCATGCTGCATACACACCAGCATCGTCTTCAGCTTGTCTGAAGCCATCTGGAAAGTCTCCCAGTCCTCCACTGCAATCATAGTCAGCCCCTTCAGGCCCTCCTTGTACTGAGCCAGAATGATAGCCACATCATCGTTCATCGGAATCACCAAGTCATAATGATAAGCCTCCAGTTCCTTACGGATAGCCTTGTACGAACCCTTAGGATCGTGCGCATCGCAGTACGCCAGTAACTTCCTGTGCGGATACTTCGACGTATAGCCCGGATCCAACTTACTGCCATTGTATGTAGTCACCTCACAGCCCAACGCACGCAGCGATTTCGCCATAGGCAACACCTGTCTTGCTCTGCCCTCTATGAGCAGTACCTTTATGTCATTGCAATCTTTCATTATTTCTCTATCATTACGGTTTCACCATGTCCTTTCAGTCCCATTGTGGTAAACACCACCCTGTTGCACTGGTCCGAACCCAGCGGGAAGCGCATCACACCATATTGCAATATCAGCGGCCACATATCCTTCTCCAGCTGCCATACGTTCACCGGCCTCCCATCCACCAGCTGCTTCATGCGGCTAAAACGATCCAACTCGTTCTCACCACCTTCTACACCAGTCGAGAAGAACGCCCTTCCGTCCCGATACGAAGCGCAACCGTGGCAAGGCCCCTCAAAGTCGACCACCACCTCAATCTCGCGCGTCTTCCTATCCATGCGGATGAAGTGAACAGTGTCCGGACAACTGCCCGCATCCGTACCCCACAGCAACGCATCCTCCGTGAAGCACACACCAATAGCACGCCAGTCCTGACTGCCTTGGCCTATCAGCGACCACGTCATGCCATTGTCCTCGCTACGGTACAAACAACATTCCCTGTTACCCTCGCCATAGTCACCAGTACCCATCCAGAGGCACTTCTCGTAGGCATCCCACTTGATGAAGTGGATATGACGAATCTCCGCCGGAGCAAACGTCTTCACCACCTCGAACGACATACCATCGTCCACCGAGCGCCACAACTTCACCACCATATCGCGATTCGGGTTCAACACATATTCGCCAAAAAAAATCGTACCCTCAGGCGTCACACATACCCCTTGGTGCACAGGCTTATTGCCCTTAAACTCGCTCCAGGCGTTCAGCACCTTGCCCTCGGGCGAAAAGATATACAGCTGCCGCTTCACCACCACCATCAGGTTACCATTCTTTAGCGGCAGCAAGTGGTGAATACCCACACGCAACAACTGCGAAGGCAGTCGATGCCAACTCATCAGACGATCCTTCCATCCCCCGATGCGATACTTCCTGCTCACCCGCTTCCCATTATAGTCAACGGTGAAGAACGTCATCCCCTTCGCCACCCAGATCTTATCCGGCTCTTGGTACAACGCCTTGGCATCAATCAGCTTCTTAAACTCTATCATATCTTGCCAAAGAAATATTTAACAAAGAATTAACGTTCAATTGGTGGTAATCAACGTTTAAAATCCACCACCTTCTGAAGCTCAGCCTCCAATCCGTTCATATAATGCTCCAAGGTAAAGTGAGCTTTGAAATACTCTCGTGCATTCTCCCCGCAATGATCATAGTCATGCGGATGCTCGATGTACAACCGCATCAGCTTCGCCAGCCCTTCGTAGTCGCCCGCAGGCACACAACTGCCGCAACGCGACTCGCGAATCACCTCCTGCGCACCACCATTGATGGCACCAAATATCGTCTTACCCGTAGTCATATACATCTGCATCTTGCCCGGGATGGTATCGCCCACCTCATTGTTGCCACGGAGCGTCACCAGCAGCACATCCGCCATCTTGTAGAACTTAGGCATATCTTCACGCTTCTGGTTGCCATAGAAGATCACGTTCTCCTCCAGCCCTTCAGCCAGCACCATCTGCTCCAGTTCCTCGCGCATACGCCCGTCACCCACCATGTGGATGCGGTAATCCTTGCGCTTACCCAACACCTTCGCCGCCTTGATGATCACATCTGCACGCTGCCCCTTACCGATATTTCCGGCAAACATAAAATCAGCCACACCATTATCCTCAGCGCTCATATCCATGCCAAGCATACCGGTATCAGCGTGTTGAGGAAGGTAAGCCATTCTATCCATAGTGATACCATTCACTCTATGCAGATAATCCATAAACGGACGCGAAGTCACCAATATACGATCTACACCTTGATACAACGTGCGACTCATCTTATTGATAGACCACATCAGAAGATTCTTCTTGCTCTTCAGCATACCCTCTGCCGAAACAGGCCAAAGGTCGAGCGTATAATACACAACAGGCACTCCCGTCAGTTTCTTATACTCCAAAGCGGCATACATTGAGGTAATAGGGCTAAGTTGATAGCCCAGCACAACATCAAACCTCTCGCCCTGAGCCACCATTTCTTTTACCATTCTTTTACTTGCTTTTACGAAAGAGACATAATTACGCACTAGCTGCATAGTGCCCTTACCTCTTGGCACCTGCTCAACATGTACCACACACACGCCCGTCTTTTCCAAGTACTCCCTTTCTTTACTTTCTCTACCATCTTTACTCTCATATCCTTCGAATATGACACCTTTTGGGTAGTTTGGTACGCCGCAAAGAACAGTAACCTTATGGCCTTTTTTTACCAGTTCAGGCGCAATCTCATTAATCTGGAATTGCTCTGGGTGATAATATTGTGTAATTATTAGAATATTCATGAAATGGATAATAATAAATCTATTTGTTCCGCCCAATAGTATCGCACAATAACACATAACGATCACTTGTACGGATATACATAATTACTTGTTAACCAAACTATTGTATAGCTCGATGTATTCATTGAAGCACTTGTCCTTATCGAAACACCTTTCGGCTCTTTTTCTGCAATCATCAGCTGACAGCGGGTTCCTTCTCATAGAGCAGACAGCACTCATTACACCCTTCAAGTATCCTTGCTCAACAACAGTACCAGTAAGATAGCTCTCTAGCCTCTCATCACTAACCTCTAAGCTATTGTTTTCAACTACTGAACTGTCATATATCGCCTCTGGCGCTCCCCCCGTCCTATACGTCAGCACCGGCGTTCCGCATGCTAAAGCCTCCAGATTAACTGTTGGGAAAGTGTCGAGATACGTTAGGTTCACGAAAACATCGGCCATAGAGTAATATTCTGCTAACTCCTGTTGGTTCTCGGTGCGAGTGATACCAATGATACCTTCCGGTAGCTTTTCCACCTGCTCAGGCTTCAAACCCACAAGGATAATGGCAAAATCATTGGCCGAGAGCATCGAGCGAAGGCGACAGAAATCGTCCAATCCCTTGCGCGTGTTCCAAGGCGAAGCCACACCCAAGAGGACAAACTTATCAACCAACTGATGCTTCTCACGCAGGCGGCTGCCAGCCATCGGACGAAACTTCTCAAGATCCACTCCATTATGGATAGTATGAATATTGTGATGCTTCAGAAACGAATCCTTCAAAAATGCCGCTTGCCAATCCGACACAGGCACCATGGTCATATTTTTGACCGAAGAGAACAAACGCTTCTTCAGTTCATAGAGAGACTTAGAACGATCCACATACTTCGATACCGTATAACCCACCTCCGACTGACAGTCATAGCACCCCGTCTTCCACTTGTAACAGTTAGCGCCCACAAAATGGAAACAACGGCCAGTGAATGGCCAACAGTCGTGCATCGTCCATATTATAGGTGTATCAATGGTATCGAGATACTCAAACAGCACCTTGAAGTTACAGAAATATCCGTGGATGTTATGTAGATGTATCACGTCTGGTTCGTATGCCTTGATGCGCTCTACCAACGTCTTGGTCTGACGAGTGGAAAGCATTCCATGCATATCCAGGAATTTTGCACCAACTGCATGGATCACCTCATTACACTTGGTAGTCATAGCGAAATGTGGTAACTGCGTAGGATTCTCATTTCGCGTGCTATGTGCCACCAGCACCTCATACCCATGCTTCTGTGCCAGCAACCCCATCTGTTCCACGATACGGCCTGGGGCCCCGAAGTTGATAGCACCGGAGATATAGAATATCTTCTTGCTTCCCATATAGAATTATTTCACAATTAACTTAATCTGTTTACCCTTCATGCTTCTGCTCTGGTGCAAATATACCCAACCATACTGATTCTTGATGGCGCTATTGCAAAAGATTGGTACTTCATTACCATCGGCAAAAAGTTGAATATTGCAATACTCTGAGATTGCAGGCAAGTTGAAGAGGAGTTCCGAGCCCCCATCATAGTTCCAAATTATTTCGATGACTTCATCCTTCTCGTTGACTGTAATCGGGCAGAACACAGGCTTGAATGAACAAGCGACCTCTGTTTCAAGCTTCGGCATCAGTTTATGAACATAACGATTCTTGCTCCAGTCCTTGTTCCGCTTCACCTCCAACAGTCCGCAGAAGTTCTTTAGTACAACATCTTCATAAATGTACTTATTTCCGAATGGCCCTTGCCATGGGGCGAACATTCCTTTGCAGATCATGCCTTGGCACTTTGTCCAAATGGCTGCAACAGCTGGACCTTTTTCTGCAAGATACTCGGTTCGACCTTCAAACCAGCTCACGAAGCAGTTCTCTGATCGATGTATGTGTAAGCCAGTTGCTGTTGAAGTAGGAGGTACTTGAGAAATAGGAGCCTTATCCTTATCTATATAAGCCAGCACCAACCAAAGCAAGCAATGGGCGGTATAGACCGAAGCATAATGGTAATCCCACCAAAGATATTTCTCCTTGCCATCCCATTCGTTCAGCATCATACTGTTGTAATCGAGCATCTTCCGCAAACGAGGTCCAAGGTAGTTGAGGGCATCACTCAAAGCAGAAGTTTGTCCGCTCGAAGCCAACAGATACCCCCACAAGCCCCATGCAAAGATCTGGTTGGTTCCACGGCCTTGATAATTGATGTCGCCATCGGGAGTCACAGCATTCAGCAGGAAACCGAGTTCTTTTCTTAGGTCAATCTCCTCTCCTTGTACGCGAAGATACTGCAATACGGCAGCCGTTGCCAAATCGTATTGAAGGTTGAAACTCATACCATGAGGCAGACGATCCTCCATGCCGCCATCAGCATTAGTCGCATCAGTAATGATCTTCTTGCATCGAGCAATGTTAGCTTCATACTTCTTATCACCTGTCCACTCAATGCGCTTACGGTTGACTGCCCAACGCATAGGCAACCAGTTGATAGTATCATGATTGCTATCTTCAGTTTTGCAGACAATCTCACGAATAAGAGCAGCAGATTCCTTATCTACCAATGGTTCCACCATCGAGATAGCAAGGTTATTGAAGTCGAAATGAAAGGCAGGAAGCACCTTACTCTTATCCCATCGCTTCAATATGCTCTGAAGCAGTTCGACACCCTGCTGACAGAGGGCATCATTACCAGTCTGCTTACCCCAAAGTACGAAGGCAGCAGCTGCATGGGTAGCACCATAATGAGCGGAGATTTCCTCTCCATCATTTGGATCCACAAAACGCAAGAGCCCATCTTCACCCCTTTGCAGCCAAGAAGTGCAAACTGGAATAATCTGCTCTATAAGTTTCTGTATCGTTTCTAACATAGATAAGACTTATGCTTTCTTCAGGTTGTCTATTATCTGCATCGTATTGTGCGTACCTTCGAGGGGCACTATCATGCACTCTTTCTTTCCTTCGCGAATACATTTTTGTACTTCGTTCACCTCACACTCAAACCCTTCGTAGGTGTAGGAAGTAGAGAAATCCTCCACCTGCTGACCGTTTGCATCATAGAGAACCACACGATGGGTTCGGTTGAATTGTGAGTCCCATTCAATGAAACCCTTCTTGCCAATGACAGCCGCTTTACTCAACGAACCGAAGTTAGACGAAAGGTTGATAGCGGCTTTTACACCATTCTTCTCAGCGGCAATCTGCCAATCGGCATCAATGCCATGTGCCGACATGCGATATTGACCGTTCAAGCCATCAGGCATACCGCCCAAGAAGTGCTCCATAAAGGCAATGGCATACACACCAAAGTCGCGAAGAACACCGCCACCTTCTAGAGCGTTGTAGATGGCATGCCCCTCACGGATATGCTCTCGCTTGTAGAAATCCACCTTCACCCATTCGGTCTCGCCAATCTTGCCTTCGTTGATCCACTGGCAAGCCTTTTGGAACGATGGTAGGCACTTCATCCACATGCCTTCCATGAAAAAGCAGTTGTTCTTCTTAGCTAATGCAATGAGTTCGTCAAACTGCTCTAAGGTACTGGTGATGAGCTTCTCGCAAAGTACATTCAAACCAGCCTCCAAACACAGCTTCACATGCTCGTAGTGATACTTGACGGGAGTTGCCACATATACGACATCCAGTTTTAGGCTCTTGTCGTTCACCATCCCCTCATAACTGCCGTATACCTTATAGCATCCATGGTGAGAAGCGAAAGCCTTGGCTTTATCAAACGAGCGTGATGCAACAGCATATACCATTCCCTCCTTGCTGCCATCAATAGCACATGAGAAGGTTTCGGCCATATAACCCAAGCCTATCACGCCCCAACGGATGGGATTATCTATCTTTTTGGTTCGTCCAAGTGGTGTCTGTCGCCACATCTTCCGAACGCGTTTCAGTATTCTCTGAATCATATATATTAATGTATACTTTGTTTAGCTATTACTTCCAAAGAAGTTTCGCAAGCGTTCTTTTTACCTTCAATAACATCGCGATATGCCTGCACCATATACTCAACCATTCGTCCGTACTCCTCCGAGAGGCTTCCAGCTATGTGTGGTGTCAGGAACACATTCTTGCGCCAATAGAGAGGCGACCAAGGGAAGAGAGGTTCGTGAGAGGTGACATCCAACAACGCGCACATATCTTTACGCTTCCTCAGTACCTTGTTGAGTGCCTTTTCGTTGACTTGTGCCCCACGACCTGTATTGATGAGGGTCGCTGTTGGCTTCATGCTGCTGAGCAGAGCCTCATTGATGATGCCTCGAGTTTCAGAAATGTTAGGCAAGTGGTTGCTCACCACATCGCAGGTACGGAACAACTCTTCTATACCGACTTTCTTCACGCCAAAAGCATTGGCACATTCATCTGAGAGGTATGGATCATACACAAGCACCTCCAGTTGGTAGGGCTGCAAGAGTTCCACCACCTTGCCACCGATGACTCCACAACCAATGATTCCCACCTTGGCTCCATAGTTACCGAACTTCCGTTCCGCAAACCCGCGAGAGCGGTTGAAACCACTTCGCCATATAGGCCACTTGTAGGCACGTTGAGCTTGGAAATAACCCTTGCCTGCCAAAACAATCTGCGATGCTGTAAATTCAGCCACAGGAATGCCGTTAGCACTGGCAGCAGTAAACACGCGTACACCCCTCTTCAAAAAAGGCTCCGCAAAATATTTTACCGTACCGGCAGCATAGAATACGCACTTGAGTGAAGGAAAGTACTTACTGATTTCCTCTTCGGTAAACTCTGGCATGTACCAAGTGGAGAAGATGTATTCGCATTCTTTCAGTTCCGACGTCTGCTTCTCTACCTCAGCCTTGGTGAGACAAGGAAATGAGGCACCTCCCTCATCAAAAGTCTGGAGCGATCTGCGTAACTTTTCCCCTTCCTGTAGTTTCTTTGTCAATATGATTGATTTCATTATCGTTTCAGCATTTTTTGTAACTCGATGGCGTATGCCGAAGCATAGACAAAGGCGCATGAGGTGTATAGGTTCTGCACAATGGCTCCCTCCATACAGAACGAGAAAATACCGCCGGTTGCTACACCTTCAATAGCAGTATGCTTACAGCACCACTCGAGAGCTTTTTCTGCACTCTTGCGGATGCGCTCGTCTTTCGTCACCTCATACCATTCCATTATGTCCTTGGCTATCACACTAATGGATTTGCAATCATTGCCCATGAGAGGTTTGGTGAGGTTGTAAGCCCAGGCGCCATTATTATACTGTACGCGCATCAGATTTTCAATAGTATCGTCAATAACCTGCTTGATGCGCTCATCCTTCAGCACCTTGTAGGCAGGAATCAAACCTTCCAATGCCCATGCCTGACCTCTGCCAAACATACCTCCTTGCGGGCGGTCGTTCTTATCGATACTGGTGCAGAACCCATGATTTTGGGGTAGATAGAACAGCTCGATATAACGGTCAATAAATTGCTTCAAAAAGTACAAATATTTCTCATCATGGGTAAACTCCACCAGTCGGGAGAACAAGCCTCCAGTGAAGCCGACATCCACAATCACGCAATTCTTGTCCCACTTCTGGTCGCGCATATTGTAGCCCACATACACCATTCCATCAGGTCGAGCAGTCTCAATAATCCAGTCTGCACATCGGCGGGCAATATTCAAATACTGCTCGTCCTGTGTCTTCTCGTAGAGGGTCAGGAAGGCATTGTTGGCGATATAGGCAGAATCGTTGGGGGCGAGCATGGGGATAGCCCCTTTCTTGTCATAATCGTTTCGCACTATCCAACCTCCACAATCCTGTTGACGGTCAGCCAACTTTGCAGCTAATGCCTTTGCCTCCTCCAGCTTACCTACGAGACAATACTCTCGTACAGTAGCTGCATTGGTCCATATCCAACTTGGCAGACACCATTCTTGGCTCTCCGCAATGTAACCTGCATAGAAGTTACCTTTGAACTCATCTGATGGGATGACAGACTTTTGAATAAACTCACTCCACAGCTGGCAAGCCTCCTCCTGCTTTACGCCCATTCTCAGCGATGGTGATTGCAGGATATTGCCGGCTGTAAGAGCAGCTCTACCCAAGAGGCGTTTAGCAGTGTGATGTACAAAGCAGTATAGACGAAACTTCAATTCAATCATAACCTAGAACTTCTTTACGATGTTATAGACAGGCGCAAGTATTCTGCGAAGCCACTCTTTTCTTGTCAATCCTCCGTACTGGCTGGCTCGGCGATAATACTCATTCGCCACCTTGAAGCTATTCTGATCCATGGCATTCACAGCCACATTAATATAGTTTCCATGCATTATGTAATTAACATCTTTTTCTGGAAGGGTATCAATGATGTACTTGAACTTTTCCAAATACTGCTTCTTGATAGCCATCAACTTGCCAAGATTCGGCAGATTGTAGTTCTCGTTATTCTTGATGACAAGAACCTCAGGAATAGCTTTGAACGAATATTTCTCGAACACACGAACCAAGAACTCATAGTCCTGATGGCGAAGAAAAGCACCATCAAAACCATTGAGTTCATCCACTACACTCTTTCGAACGAAGATGTTACTACCTGTGCAAAACATAAACTTACATGCAAGGGTATCTACAAGGAAGTTGCCATCCTTGACATCTGAGTAAGTGCTGTATGTCTTTCCTGCACGCCGAAACTCACAACCTGTATAAACACCAGCCATCGACATTGGGGCCGCCTTCATTACATCGAAGCACTTCTGTAGTCTGTCGGTCATATACTCATCATCACTGTCGAGCAACGAGATATACTTGCCTTGGGCTACTGCCAAACCGGTGTTTCGAGCCACAGCCCCATTCTTATTCTTCTCGTGCTTCAAATACTTCACACGAGCATCTTGCCACAAGAACTTGTTCACCAACTCCTCTGTAGACTTGCGTGCATCCGTTTCTGGATTGTTGTCATCTACAATGATAAGCTCCAGATCCTTGAGAGTCTGATTCAGCACACTCGTGATAGACTTATCAAGGAACTGTGGTTTACCATAGGTAGGAATTATTACTGAAACCTCGGACATACTTTAGAAAAGAATGAAAGAATTGATTTATACAGTACTTTAGGTTTGTCATAAACCACGGCATATAACGCAGCTAATAGATATTGTCTACGAAGCAAATACCTCCCCCATTTGCTTCTAACATACAAGTTAAGATCTGGATATTCATGCTCTCCTCTGTCTAATAGTTGTTCTGTGATCTTGAAATGTCGAAAATCCTGAATTTGCTTCCAGATATAACTTCCCATTACTTGACGAACAAAATATTGAGCCATAATTTCCTTATGAGATTGCCCAAATTCACTATCATTTAAAATCCAATGTGCTCTCAACATATCATCGAGGTAAGCTGCAGTATTTGTAGTAGAGTATCTCCTGAAAAAATACATGTACAAAGGAGCACTCGTTGATGCGATTCTATTACAACGAGCATAAACCTGTGGCATCAAAGCATAGTCTTCGTATTTCAATCGTGGTATAAAACGAAGATTCGTGAATAAATCTCTACGGTATAATTTGTTCCATACTGAAAATGAAGCAGAAACTAGATATTTGTCAATATCTTCTCTAGTTTCATTTACTGATTTGTTTATTGTACATTCCGCGGTTCTTCCATTTTCAAAACAACGTAAAGCGGAGCAAGTAGCCATGTCTGCATTATGATCTTCAATTAGGTTTATCAATTCTTGAAGAAATGTTGGTAAAACCCAATCATCGCTATCAACAAATGACAAATACTCGCCAGAAGACAAATCTATCCCATGATTTCTTGCACTACCTTGACCTTCATTATCTTGATAAACATAACGAAATCTTCTATCTTGTGTTGCATATTTATAAGCAATCAAAGCGCTATCATCAGTAGATCCGTCATCAATCATGAGTACTTCAAATTGTTTGTATGTTTGCTGCTTAAGTGAATCTAAACACTTAGCAAGATATGGCTCTACATTATAAATGGGTACAATTACTGATATCATAATTATTTGCAGTATTTTCTAATTCAACAACAAAAGATCGTTTGAAAACAAATTTATAAATTTCCATAATTATTACTATTGTAAACGGATACGACTGCATAAAGAAATGGTTGCTAAAAAACATCTCTAGAGTAGCCAAACCAACTAAGGCGTATGAAACAACATCATATGGAGATCGCGAGATTAGAAATCTAGTATAAACCTTCTTAACAAAAAATCCCAAAAAGAACGAGGATAGTATTGAAAGCCAATACCCAAAATCCTTAAAACCACAAGCTATATAGGTGGTAGTGTTAAAGGAAGAGTACGGAATAATCATATATTCTGGATCAGACGCATCTTTAATACCTAAATAACCTAATATTGGTTTTAAAAACCACAATCCATAAGTACGAGTATCCTGTGTTTCAGAAATGAATTGTAGATTTGTCCATCCATTAGTGATATACATGTATGGCATAAAAAGACCCACGTCATAATTCCAGTCCATTCCCCTATCTTGATAAACTGATAATCCTTCTTCTGCATCATAATTTCCACGATCTTTATTCGCAAAGGAAAACGCAAATATCATAAAACAGACTCCTAATATAGCCATCAGTTTAACTCTTCTTTTTTGTTTTTCTGTTACAGCAAAGTATTTGTCATAACAAAATAAAACAACAACAACAAAAGTCAGCATTGACGTTTTAGAAACAGAACCACCAAATGCAGATAATAAAAAGATTAATGCAACTAAAACATACATAAACTTAATTTTTGTCTTTATAGCACACACAATACCTGCATATGTGAACATCCATAATATTGACTGAAGAGGCGCAATTTCTTTTCCAATAAAACCTAAAATAATAAGGATAATTGAATGAAAAATGAGACTTGATTGCCGAGATGGTCCTTTACAATTATCTATATTCTTAAAAGGTGAAGTATATATAAGAGCTGATAGAAAAGTGACCATATTAATAATTCCCAATAACCATGTGCTATGGGTAAGATTCAGCATATACTTGTCTCCGAAGTTTGTATATATTAACAATGAAAATGGTACAAGTAAAAATAGGTTATATGGATTAACAAAACTATTTTCACGAGTTCCAAAAACATAGCAAAATATCAAAATGACAAGAACTACAAACCTATCAATAGCTAAAGAATGTGCGCAAATAGCTATTATGCTAAGAACGATTAATAGAAGTATCAGTTGTGTTGATGTTATTTTTTTCAACATAATCCTACCAATTTATAGGTTTGGAATGAGGAAGTCTTCTAAGAACCCTAAAAGCCATTCTGCGAATATTAAATATATCAAATCCCTTAAGTCCTACCTTAGGATCATAAGCTTTAAAAAATAGATAAAGCATATTAATATAATTAGAGACGGTCTTATGAGCAATAAATTTTTTCCTTGCTATGTTATAGGCTGGCAGATTCTTATCATACTTGTCTATCTTAATACCCCATTTTTCAAAACATTCAAAAGCATAAACCATTGTTTGCTCGTGCTCTTTTTGTCTTTGTACGTTCATGTTGCTACTAACACCTATACTAGCGTAATAGATATTCCCTACTTGAGGGATATAGTAGAATTTGTCTGAAAATATGTGTACTTGTGAATCTTGTGCATTTTCAGCTATGAATGAACGCCCCTGACTAGTCTTACGAAATTCCTTTAAAACATTGATACTATAACACCTTCCTCGTCCGAACACAAGTCCTCTTTCATACTTTTTCATTTGAGACAATGGCAAAAGACAATATTTGTTTTTTACAACATAAGAATCTCCATTAGGATATACACACTTGTGGTCAGAATAAATGCAAAACTTCTCATTGAGATAGTCAATATGATTATCATTAATATAATCTATTATAGTCTTGAACCAGTTTTCTCCACATACATCATCACCTGCTAATCCATAAACAATATCACCATCAGGCATTGTCCAAACTTTTTCTAGATTTTGAAATATTCCTACATTGGGCTCATTCCGATTCAAATTGAAAAGCTCTGGGTATTGTTGTTGATATTCGAGCAAGGCATCCCATGTTCTATCTGAGGAGCAATCATCACTAACACAGATTTGGTAAATATACTCCTTCTGAGACAATAATGATTCTATAGCTCGTTTTATCAACTGTTCTTGATTATAGCAAATAATCAATACTGAAATCCTTGGTAAGTTATTCATCTTTTGGATATTTTGTTTTTTACCACATCCAGTATTATGGACATGGAAGCAGTTTTTAAGATATAATGCAGAGAAACATAGCATAGTAAATCAACGCAAAAAGAAACCCCTAATAATAAAATTATGATAGAGTTTATGTTAGAAAAGCGTATAATAAGGCTTGCTATTGCTGACGCCATAATAGCAATCACAATATTAGGCACTATTATCCGGACTTGTTTCAATAAACTAAAGTCAATAAACTTCCCTGCAAAATAACTTGCAATTGAATAGGCAATGAGTGTATTTATCACAGCAACATATACAAAAATTTGAATGTCAAAATTCATAAAGAGTAAGATAAAGCAAATTCCCGTGATTGTTGTTGCCAATTGTGAATAAAACAATATCTTAGACCTACCCATCGCTTTGAGGGTACTTCTACTCAAATGAAGAATTGAATTGAAAAAACCTGAAAAGCACAAGACCTGAAAAAGTGGTACTGATGGTAACCATTTTTCAGAATACATGAGAGTAATTACAGGCTCTGCAAAAAAGATTAGGTATGATAATAATGCATATACAAAGAATGTGACTACCAACATCATTGTTCGGAAGTGTTTACGCACGTTTTCAACACCATCTTGCATCCTTGAAAAAAACGGGAAGAAAACCTGATTTACAACTGCCGATGCCGAGAAAACAGGAATCTGATATAAGGAATGGGCTTGATTATAGTAGCCAAGATCTTTTATGGCATATCGCTTGCCAATAAAGAAAGATAACATATTTGAATAAATATTTTCCAGCACATTGGCACTTACTACAAAAATACCATAGTTGAACAAGTTCTTAAAAGATTCCAGATGGAAGCCAAAACGGACACGCTCTCGACAATAGTAAATATACATAATGCCACATAGCAGATCCAGTAGTATTGTTTTCAAAATCAGACTCCATACCCCCATTCCGAAATATGCAAAAATAATAGCTGCCAATGTAGATATAGCGTTAGAGATCAAAACTATTATAGCAAGATTCTTAAAGGCCATATCTCGGTTCAAGAGAGAGAAGTGTACCGTAAAAGCTGCTCTTCCAATCACACAAATCGCCTGTATGCGCAAGCATAGAGAAAGATTGGGTAAGGATGTAAACGATGCGATAAAAGGAGAAAAAAAGAAAATCAATAGATACAAGAAGATAGAAAATAAGATATTAACAGTAAATACAGTATTAACATCATTTTGATTTATGTCTTTTTTCTGAATTAAAGCATTTCCTAATCCACCATCGACCAATACATCGGCTACACCTACGAAAACCATTATCATGGCCATCGTACCAAAATCTTCTGGACATAAGAGCCTTGCCAACACAATATTGCTGACAAAGCTAATAATGAGGGAGCCCCCTCGTTGAAGGAAACTCCACAATGTAGATTTTATTATACTAACTGCCACGTGGCTTAACGATTTACTTAAATGAATTAATCAAATTAACTACTTCTGCCACTTCCTCCATTGTGATGGCAGGTCCAATAGGCAGACTTAATTCCTCATCAGCCAGACGCTCTGTAATTGGCAACGAGAGCTGAGGGATATTCCAAACCTCCTTGCCGTAACATTCCTGCTTGTGAGGAGGAATAGGATAATGGCATACAGTACCCACACCATTCTGCTCCAGATAGTCATGCAGACGGTCGCGATTCTCTTTGCCATTAACAATGATTGGAAAGAGATGATATGCGTTCTGCTCATCAGGAAGGAGATCTGGCATAGAGATAAGCGGATTGTTTATGTTCTCATAATAGTAATGAGCTACCTGCTTACGTTTTGCATTGTCCTCTGTGAGATACTTAAGCTTCACATCGAGAACAGCTGCCTGAATCTCATCGAGGCGACTATTACGACCTGCATACTTGAAGACATACTTGCGCTGGCTACCATAGTTAGCAAGGGCACGTACAGCTGTTGCCAACTCAGGATCATTGGTTGTAACGGCGCCACCATCACCAAGAGCACCAAGATTCTTACCTGGGTAAAATGAGTGACCTGCTGCATCACCGATATTACCGGTTACACGACCGTTAGTATACTTACAACCATGGCTCTGAGCGCAATCCTCGATGAGTTTGAGGTTATACTTCTCGCACAGTTCACCAACCTTATCTGTATATGCTATACGACCATAAAGATGCACAATAACAATAGCCTTAGTCCTAGGAGTAATAGCAGCCTCAATGAGATTGTCATCAATTTCAAGGGTGTTTGGCTTAGGCTCAATACAAACAGGTATAAGGCCATTCTCTGTAATAGAGAGAATGGTTGCGATATAGGTGTTAGCAGGTACGATAATCTCATCACCTGGCAACATTACGCCCATCTCGATGTATGCACGGAAGATCCAGATGAGTGCATCCAACCCGTTTGCACAACCGATAGTGTACTTACAACCGATGAACTCAGAATAGTGCTGTTCAAACTGCTCGTTCTCCTTACCTTGAAGGTACCAGCCATTGTTAACCACTCGAGTTACCGCTTCATTTATCTCAGCTCTATGAAGAGCTGTTACGTCCTGTAAGGACAGAAAAGGAATATTCATAATAAAATGTATGTTAATCTTTTGGCATTACTTTTAATAATTTGGCAGGTGAACCGACCCAGATCTCTCCCTCAGGAATGTCCTTTGTGCCGAGAGATGAAGCTCCTAGCATACCATAGTCACCTACGACCTTGTGAGCAAGGAGGCAAGCACCTACGCCAAGATCTGCACATAGTCCGAGTCTAGAATAGCCTGTCATGATTGTGCTAACAGAACAATGACAGAGATCGCCAATAGTAGTGTCGTGGCCGATAGAACAGTTAGACATCACAAGACTACACTTGCCAACATGAGCCTGAGGCCCAATATAGGCGTTGTACATGATAAATGCACCTGGTTCGATAACAGCACCTTTGCCGATAAAAGCACTTTTATGAATGATGGTTGCCAATCGTTCTGTAGGGATATTTGCTTTACAGAACAGCTCAACAGTCTTATAATTGCGAGCTACAAGATGGATACCCCAGCTGAAATAACAGTCAGTTTCATCAATAAACTTCTGGATATCAGACATTTTTCCTATAACTGGAAATCCATCAACTTCTGTTTCAAAGTCGTTAATAAAACCTGCTATTTCCCACTCAAGGTCATTATATCGATTACGATTGTCTTCAATACAAGAGGCTATAACACCACCGTTACCTTCCCCTCCAATGATTATTACTTTCTTATTCATATTTAACTTCTTTCGTTATAATTTTTTTTTGTTTGCGAGCCTGTCTTATCTGTTCCAAATCCTTCATTGCCATCTGATCAAATGGCATGGAATAGAGATCATCATAGAAAGTTTTGCGATCCTGTTCAGGCATTCCAGTTGGATTACGATGCATACACCAGTTGAATTCGGTTGAATACTCCTCATAATCAATATCCATAGGATGTTTGATGACATCCAATTCATCAAGGATAATAGTAGCCTTAGTTGTATTGGTCAGGACAAATGAGGTTCCCTTGTTATCATCATATTCTGGGTAATATTTTTCGATAGCCCAAAAATCGCCCAATGTAAAGTCTGCACCACGTTTGAGATTACGATACTTGCAGTTGAAACAAGAAGGTCGGATGTTGTAACGACTATGAAATGAAACACAATAATCATCGTCCAAGATAGAGTTGAGATATTCCTCTCCACTTGCAAACTTTACAGCAATGGACTTACCTCTCCATCCTGCTCGCTTGTCTTTGAAATTAACACTAACAACACGGGAGTTATGTTTCTTATTCAAAAAGTCTATGTACGTTTTATACACACCAGAGGAAGACACACATCCACAGATAATGTCACAAGTAACAAGGTTATTATATTTTTTGCGCAAGAACTGCCTCAAACCACCTACTTCGCAAGGGGTACCGCAGAACAATACTTCCTTTCCTTCTAAAAGCAGACTCTTGAGACGAATATATACATCATACTTCTTGCTCTGTACGAACTTTGCTCTACGCAAATCATCTAATTCACCGAGAGATGAAATGATCTTATGAAGACACTCCGTACAATCATCACTATAACCAACAGCACATACATAACCGCCGCGAGTGAGTATTCGTTCTGCCAGTAACGAGAATATTCCGCCAGAAGAACTTTTTGCACGGAGAGCATTGTCTTTGCTCCAACATGCATAAATATGCTGTGGTTCGTTGTAGAATTTTACGTCGCGACATACCTTCATACACTTTCCACAATCCATACATTTTATTTCATCCACAACCGGATATAGGAATCCTTCGTAATCAATTTACATCTCGATTGCTTTAGTTGGACAACACGACACACAAGCAGTACAACCACAACATTCGTCTTTTTTTAATGATGAGATATTCATATATACTGTTGTTTGTGACTAAATCTAAAAAACTCTTGATATCAACTGTTTATGTTTTGCCATGATGTTATTTGCCATCTTGACCATAGGAGGACCGATGAACTTACCTTCCTTAACCGCAACACCCTTACCCTCTCGAACAGCCTCCTCAGCAAGTTCTACCATCTCAGATGCCCAAGCTACTTCTTCCTCTGAAGGAGAGAAATACTGATGACAAAGAGGAAGTTCCTTAGGATTAAGTATAAGCATACCCTCAAAACCAAGATTCTTGGCAATAACGAGATTCTTCTCAAGATCATCAAGGTCATGCACCTTGATATGAACAGTATCAATTGGAATAACACCGGCTGCACGTGCAGCATTCACAATCATGTTACGAGCAAAGAAAATACTCTGACCTTCATGGTCATGTTTACCACGAAGGTCAGTGACATAATCTTCACATCCGAAAGTAATCGCACATACGCGAGTACAAGCAGTACAGATATCCTTAATATTCACAATAGCACCCGCTGTTTCAATTAGAGGAATAATTTTAAATGTTCCTATAGGAATATGCTTCTCATACTCGATTGTTTCAAGCAATTTTCCAACAAAATAGATATCCTCGCCCTTTGTGGCTTTTGGATACATAAAACCGGTCACTCCATCAATTGTAAGCTGATAGAGGTCTTTAAGAAGTTCACCGCTTTCACGATCATTAACACGTGGAAAAATAAATTTCCCATTCAGATCTTTGCGTTTAACAAATTCCTTGATGTTATCGCGAGCTTTCTGCTTATCATATACAGGAACAGAATCCTCAATGTCGAGAAGGAGGACATCTGCGTCTCTACGGACTGAGCTGTCGAGTAACTTCTGGTTATGCGCAGGTACAAACATCAGACTGCGCATCAAGTAGTTGTAATTATTCATCTTGAGTACGTTTTATACATCCTTTTTCTTAACAAGAACACTTCTTCTAAATGAAAGTACATCAACACCATTTTGGTTGTAGGCAATGCTCTCTACATACACGATACCACGATCAGTTTTGGACTTTGATTCGCGCTTTGAAATAATTTTGGTACGCACATAGATTGTATCGTTAATAAATACAGGATTGAGGTGTTTGATAGTATCATATCCGAGGTTTGCAATTGCTTTACCGCTAACATCAGGAACTGTAATACCTACTGCAAGTGAGAATACGAGAGTTCCGACAACAAGAATCTTCCCATGCTGATTCTGACTCGCATAATCAATATTGGTATGCACAGGGTGATGGTTCATTGTCATGAGTGAAAAAAAGTTGTTGTCACACTCAAATATTGTTTTTGAAAGGTTGTGCTTGATTTCCGCACCAATCTCAAAATCCTCAAAGCAGAGCCCTAATTTGCTTGATTCCATATTATTCCGTTTTTCTATATTCTAAAAACTCTTGATAGTCTCTTATATAATCCTCTTTTAGATACACATCAGATGCAAGTACCATACATACAGCTCCAGATGAGAAATCGCTAAGATCACGCCATATTCCAGGTTTTACATAAAGCCCTTGGTATGGGCGATTTAAAAAAAAAGCACGTTTGCATTTTCCATCATCTAGAGTTACTGTAAAAGAACCTGATGCAGCAATAATCAGTTGACTCAAATCACGATGGGCATGAGAGCCTCTCTCCTCACCTCCTGGAACATCATAAAGGTAATAAACACGCTTCACGTTAAACGGAAGGGTTTCACCATTCTGCACTACTGTAAGGTTACCCTTCCTGTCAGAATGATGTTTATCGAACTCTATGATAGAGCAATCAAATACATTATATTTCTCCATTGCTCTTTATCTTTAAATATTCATCATAATCCTCAACATAGTCATTGCGGTCATATTTTGTGTCAGCAAATTCGAGTGCAAAGGAGTTGGTAGAGAAGTTCTCCATCTTTCTCCAAAGCCCCTTAGGAATATAGAGTCCATAGTACGAACGGTTAAGAGTAAAAGTATTCTTCTCCTTTCCGTCATCAACAGTTACATCAAAGCCACCTGAGATAGCAATAATGAACTCTGAAGTCTCCTTATATGCGTGTCCTCCTCGGCTCTCTCCTCCTGGAACGTCATAAATCCAATAGGTACGCCGGATCGTAAAAGGAATATGGTTATTCTGCTCTGCAAAGGACAAATTACCACGAGGATCAGTGAACTTAGGAAGTTCAATAAATTTAATGTCGTTAATGGTCATAATTATCTTACTTTATACATGTTTTCGTAATAAGACTGGTAAACTCCAGAAGTCACATTATCCAGCCACTCTTGATTATCAAGATACCATCTTACAGTCTTCTCAATACCCTCTTCGAACTGTAAACTAGGCTTCCAGCCAAGTTCCTTCTGGAGTTTAGTAGAATCTATGGCATAACGAGCATCATGACCTAATCTATCTGCAACATATGTTATCAAATCAAGGTCCGCTCCCTCGGGACGCCCAAGAAGATGATCAACAGTCTTGATGACAATATGGACAATGTCAATATTCTTCCACTCATTAAATCCACCAATATTGTAAGTTTCTGCAATAGTTCCGTCATGAAAAATGGTGTCGATAGCACGTGCATGGTCCACTACATACAACCAGTCGCGAACATTCTCGCCTTTGCCATAGACGGGGAGAGGCTTGCGATGACAGATATTGTTAATGAAGAGAGGGATCAACTTCTCGGGGAACTGGTAAGGACCATAGTTGTTAGAGCAGTTAGTAACTATGATTGGCATGCCATAGGTATCGTGGAAGGCACGAACGAAATGGTCGGAACTGGCTTTACTTGCCGAATAAGGTGAGTGAGGATTATATTTCGTAGTCTCGTAGAAAAAATCATCACCATATGCCATGTGGTGCTCACTTGAACTGGCTGTAGTAGTAAAAGGAGGCTCAACACCCTCAGGGTGGTTCACTGTGAGCGTTCCATATACCTCATCAGTAGAAATGTGGTAGAAACGCTTACCCTCATACTTCTCGGGAAGTGACTCCCAATAGAGCTTTGCTGCCTGAAGGAGGGAAAGAGTACCCATCACATTGGTCTTTGCAAAAGTAAATGGATCCTTGATAGAACGATCAACATGCGACTCAGCAGCAAGGTGGATGATACCATCAATCTGCTCATCCTGCATCAGCTTGTAGAAGGCATCGAAGTCACAGATATTCATCTTTACAAACTTATAGTTGGGCTTGTTCTCTATGTCCTTGAGATTAGCAAGATTTCCTGCGTAGGTGAGGGCATCGAGATTGATGATCTTATACTCAGGGTACTTATTGACGAAAAGGCGGACTACATGACTTCCGATAAAGCCTGCACCACCAGTGATAACGATATTCTTCATTGGCTAAAATTTCTAAATGTATCTGAATCTATTCCGTGTTTCTTCTTATCAATTACCTTGAGAAGATACTGACCATATTGGTTCTTTAACATAGGTTGAGCGAGCTCACGCATGCGCTCCTCAGAGATCCAACCCTTGCGATATGCGATGGCTTCGAGGCAAGCAATTTTGAGGCCTTGGCGTTTCTCAACAACCTCGATAAAGGTAGATGCCTCAGAGAGAGAATCGTGTGTACCTGTATCGAGCCAAGCAAAACCACGACCAAGGAGAGCAACCTTTAGTTCGCCATCCTTGAGAAACTCTTGATTGACAGTAGTAATCTCGTACTCACCACGGGCAGAAGGTTTAATTTCAGATGCCACCTTAAGTACCTTATTGGGATAAAAATAGAGTCCCACAACAGCATAGTTTGACTTTGGATTTACAGGTTTCTCCTCAAGACTCAGACAGTTGCCGTCCTTGTCAAACTCTGCCACACCATAACGCTCAGGATCGTTGACCCAATAGCCGAAGACTGTTGCCATCCCTTCCTTTGCGTTCTTAACCGCATTAGAAAGCAGTTTTATAAACCCGCTACCATAGAAGATGTTATCACCCAATACGAGACATGCGGAATCATCACCAATGAAATCCTTACCGATAGTGAATGCCTGAGCAAGACCATCGGGTGAAGGTTGTTCAGCATACTCGAAGTGAACGCCATAGTCAGAGCCATCACCAAGGAGTCGCTTGAAACCTGAAAGGTCGTATGGCGTAGAGATAATCAGAATATCGCGAATACCTGCGAGCATTAACACGCTAATGGGATAATACACCATTGGTTTGTCATAAATTGGCATCAATTGCTTGCTGACACCCTTAGTGATAGGATACAAACGTGTACCGCTGCCACCAGCCAATACGATTCCTTTCATTGTGGTAGAGTTATTTGGTTATTTATAATGCGTGATGGAGTCGAACCATTATGATTGCTTATATGCCTGTACACGTACTTATTCATATTATTTAGCGAGATTAGCTATACCATTGAGCCCGTTCTGAACGTACTCCAACGATGCAATTTTTGCCTTGGTCTCCTCAAGATTCAAGCGACGGGTGTTGTCTGAGTTGAACTCAGACAATTCGCAACGCTTGGCATCACCTTCGGTAAAGTACTGATCATAGTTGAGTGAACGGTTGTCAGCAGGTACACGATAAAAATCACCCATATCTTCTGCCTTGGCACACTCTTCGTTGGTGAGGAGAGTTTCGTACATCTTCTCGCCATGACGAATACCAATAACCTTGATGTCTGCCTTCTTGCCTCCAAAGAGCTCGCAAACAGCTTCAGCCTGAGTTTGGATGGTACAAGCAGGAGCCTTCTGAACAAGAATGTCACCATTCTGACCATGCTCGAATGCAAAGAGTACGAGATCAACAGCCTCTTCAAGTGACATGATGAAGCGGGTCATCTTTGGCTCGGTGAGAGTAATAGGGTTACCATTGCGAATCTGATCAATCCAGAGTGGGATAACAGAACCGCGTGAACACATCACATTGCCATAACGAGTGCAACAAATCTTGGTGTCTCCAGAGTAGCGTGACTTTGCTACGGCAATCTTCTCCTCAATGGCCTTGGTGATACCCATGGCATTGATAGGATAAGCAGCCTTGTCGGTAGAGAGGCAGATAACAGCCTTCACACCAACTTCAATAGCAGCAGTGAGGACGTTGTCGGTACCAATGACGTTGGTCTTAACAGCCTCCATTGGGAAGAACTCACAAGAAGGTACCTGCTTGAGGGCCGCTGCATGGAAGATGTAATCTACACCAGGCATAGCATTCTTGCACGACTGGAGATTACGTACATCACCAATGAAGAACTTAATCTTGTGGGCGAACTCGGGATATTTTACCTGATACTCGTGGCGCATATCATCCTGCTTTTTCTCATCACGAGAGAAAATGCGAATCTCAGCGATGTCGGTGTGAAGAAAACGATTGAGAACTGCGTTGCCAAATGAACCGGTACCACCGGTAATCATAAGGGTTTTACCTGCAAAAATTGACATATTAATATGATGTTTATTGTTTATCATTCTTTTACTACTTTATCAAAGAAAGTATCAGGTCTCTCTGGATTAAAAATCTCATTGCAATACATCACTGTAACGAGATCCTGGGTATCGGAGAGGTTGATGATGTTGTGGGTATAGCCAGGGAGCATAATGACACTCTGAATCTTCTCACCACTCACCTCGTATTCAAGAATCTTTGCATTTAAATCGCCCTCGTTACGAAGCTGGATGAGTCCGTGTCCACTAACCACGATGAATTGCTCCCACTTGGTATGATGCCAATGTTCTCCTTTTGTAATTCCTGGTTTTGAGATATTGATGCTAACCTGACCACAATTAAGAGTGTGGACAAGTTCAGTGAAGGAGCCTCGGTTATCGACATTCATCTTGAGGTCGAAGATTGCCTTATCCTTAGGGAGATAGCTGAGATAGGTACTGTAGAGTCGCTTTGCAAAGCTGTCAGTAGGAATCTCAGGAATCATCAAAGTCTTTGGCATATCACGGAACTTGTAGAGGAGTTCAACGATTTCTCCAAGTTTGACGTGATGGGTAATTGGGGCAGCACAGTAACGTCCCTCTGGGATAAGCACTGTCTCAACTCCATCGAATTTACAATGATGCTCTTCTCCTTTGAGTGCACAAATCATTTCCTCTACTAAATCATCAATATAGAGGAGCTCCATATCTACAGTTGGGTCATTGACTGTGATAGGAAGGTTATTGGCGATATTGTTGCAGAAGGTGGCTACGGCTGAGTTGTAATTCGGACGGCACCACTTACCATAGAGATTTGGAAAACGATAAACGAGTACCTTGGCTCCAGTCTCTTCTCCATACTGGAACATGAGTTCCTCTCCCGCCTTCTTACTCTTGCCGTATTCGCTTGTACCGAAACGACCTGCAAGGGTAGCCTGGATAGAGCTACTGATCATCACAGGGCAGTTATTCTTGTACTTCTTGAGGTTATTCAAAAGGACTGTGGTGAAGCCAAAGTTGCCTTCCATAAATTCCTTCGGATCCTGTGGGCGGTTGACGCCTGCAAGGTTGAAGACGAAGTCGCATTCCTTGCACCATAGGTCGAGTTGATCTGGGGTGGAGTCAAGGTCGTACTCGAAGACTTCGTCAATGACGAGGTCGCCATAGCACTTTACCTTGCCTGTCTTGATATTGTTGAGTTGGGCGCATAGGTTCTTACCGACGAACCCCTTTGAACCTGTTACTAATACTTTCATGCTTTTAGAGTTCTTTACGCCAAACCATCTTGTTTACTACACCAACGTATGACTGGATGATCTTGACTACTTTGGTTGAGACATTCTTATCTGTGTAGTTTGGTACTGGTGTGCCATAATCACCATTCTTAACGAGCTCCACTGCAGTATCTACGGACTGGAGGAGACCCTTGGTGTCAATACCTGAGAGGATGAATCCCGCCTTGTCGAGAGACTCTGGACGCTCAGTAGAGGTACGGATGCAGACTGCTGGGAACGGATGGCCAACGCTAGTAAAGAAGCTACTCTCCTCTGGAAGTGTACCTGAGTCTGAAACTACAGCAAAGGCGTTCATCTGGAGGCAGTTGTAGTCATGGAAGCCAAGAGGCTGCTGTACCTGTACACGTGGGTCAAGCTGGAAGCCCGAAGCTGCAAGGCGATTGCGTGAACGTGGGTGGCAACTGTAGAGGATAGGCATATCATATTTCTCTGCCATAGTATTAATAGCGTTGAAGAGCGAGAGAAAGTTCTTCTCGGTGTCGATATTCTCTTCACGGTGAGCAGAGAGGAGAATGTATTTGCCCTTTTCCAATCCAAGACGCTTGTGAACGTCAGATGCTTCAATCTCGGCAAGGTTCTGATGTAGTACCTCTGCCATCGGTGAGCCTGTAACATAAGTGCGCTCTCGAGGGAGTCCGCACTCTGCAAGGTATCTTCTTGCATGCTCTGAATAGGCGAGGTTGACATCTGAAATGATGTCTACGATTCTTCTGTTGGTCTCTTCGGGGAGACATTCGTCCTTGCAACGGTTACCTGCTTCCATGTGAAAGATGGGAATGTGAAGACGTTTTGCTCCAATAACGCTCAAGCAAGAGTTGGTATCACCAAGGACAAGAACAGCATCTGGCTTGGTGGCTACCATAAGCTTATAGCTTGCGTTGATGATGTTGCCACAGGTTGCGCCTAAGTCATCACCTACTACATCCATATAAACCTCTGGTTCCTTGAGCTTTAGGTCTTTGAAAAATACACCATTGAGGTTGTAGTCATAGTTCTGTCCTGTATGGGCAAGGATAACGTCAAAGTACTGACGAGTTTTGTTAATGACGGCTGCAAGGCGGATAATCTCAGGACGAGTACCCACGATAATGAGTAACTTCAATTTTCCATTATTCTGGAAACTGACATTTGAATAGTCTGTACGGAGTTCCATTATTATATCAATTTAATATGTTCATCCTATCAGCAAATACTTAGTCGCGACGGAAAATATCACGTGTGTAAAGCTTCTCTTCTACATCTGCTAAACAATCATCAAAACGATTAGCGATGATTGCGTTTGACAAAACTTTGAACTTAGTAAGATCATTTACAACCAATGAACCGAAGAATGTTTCTCCATCAGTAAGAGTTGGCTCGAAAATTACAACATTTGCACCCTTTGCCTTGATACGCTTCATGATGCCCTGAATAGCGCTCTGGCGGAAATTATCGGAATTACTCTTCATTGTGAGTCGATAAACACCAATGGTAACAGACTTTTTCCCTGCCTCAAATTCATTGTCTGTGCTATATGCATACCAACCAGCTTTGCGAAGAACTGCATCTGCAATGTAATCCTTTCGAGTACGATTTGATTCAACGATAGCTGTCATCATATTTTGGGGCACGCTCTCGTAATTGGCAAGAAGCTGCTTAGTGTCCTTTGGCAAACAGTAGCCACCGTAACCAAATGAAGGGTTATTATAGTGTGTGCCAATACGAGGATCGAGTCCTATGCCTTGAATGATAGCTGCAGAATCTAGCCCCTTCATCTCCGCATAAGTATCAAGTTCATTAAAATAGCTGACACGTAAAGCAAGATAGGTATTAGCAAACAGTTTAACAGCCTCTGCCTCCTTGATACCCATAAAAAGTGTAGGAATATCTTTCTTGATTGCACCTTCCTGAAGCAATGCAGCAAAAGAATGTGCAGCCTTCTCTAAGGCAGGAATATCCGCAATGACCTTAATAGCTGCGTTTTCCTCGTCAAACTGCTCGCTATCAATCAACTTTGGATAACCAACAATGATACGACTTGGATACAAGTTATCATAAAGGGCCATGCTCTCACGAAGAAACTCAGGAGAAAAAAGCAAGTTAAGCTTCCTGACTCCCTTTCGGGCATACTTCAAATAAAGTCCACGACAATATCCTACTGGAATAGTAGACTTGATTATCATCACAGCATCAGGATTGACACTTAAAACCAGATCTATGACATCCTCTATATGATGAGTGTCAAAATAGTTCTTCACCGGATCATAGTTAGTAGGAGCTGCTATAACCACAAAATCAGCATCACTGTAGCCCTTGGCACCGTCAAGTGTAGCCGTTAGATTCAATGACTTTTCGGACAAATATTTCTCTATATACTCATCCTGAATAGGTGACTGTTTACGATTAAGCATATCTACTTTCTCGGGAATCACATCGACTGCCGTCACCTGGTGGTGTTGCGACAAAAGTGTTGCTATGCTAAGACCAACATAGCCGGTACCTGCAACAGCAATCTTCAATTCTTTTGTATCCATTGTTGATTTATGTTAGTGTTATAGATTATTCTGGTTATTTATCCAAAACTTCAAATCTCGGTGAGTTCTTGGATTTAAACTCAGGTACCACTTTCTTCATTAGCTTCACTGTATCCATGATCTTTACTGTACGGGATAACTTCTCGAACTCTCCATAGGTATCAAGGATATCAGTGTATTCATAATGACGTACCTTCGCTATCATTATCTTCTTATTCTCAGTAGGGATTGTGTTCTCTTTATCACTCAGGACTTCTTCATAAAGCTTCTCACCCGGACGCAAGCCCGTAAACTCTATCTCAATATCTTCACCCGGACGATAACCGGCAAGTTCGATCATACGAGTAGCCAGGTCAACAATCTTCACGGCCTTGCCCATCTCAAAGACAAAAATCTCATTGCCTTCACCCATCGTAGCAGCCTCCATTACCAGGCGACAAGCTTCGGGAATAGTCATAAAGAAACGGATAATATCGGGGTGAGTCACTGTGATAGGACCGCCATTCTCTATCTGTTCTTTAAAACGGGGAATTACAGAACCGTTACTACCCAAGACGTTACCAAAGCGGGTAGTGATAAATTTGGTATGGCCTTTCACTTTGCCCTCACGGATGGCACAGCCCAAACTCTGTACGTAGATTTCTGCCAGACGTTTCGAACACCCCATGACATTAGTAGGATTTACCGCCTTATCGGTAGAAACCATGATCATTTTCTCAGCTCCGTATTCAACTGCCATATCAGCAACCTGACGAGAACCTACAACATTGACTAATACAGCTTCACAGGGATTTTCCTCCATTAATGGAACATGCTTATAAGCAGCAGCATGAAAGATTATCTGAGGCTGATAAGTTTCGAAGACCATACGGAGACGTTCGTTCACGCGGACATCTCCAATGACAGGAACAAAATCAAGACCGGGATAATTCTTCTCAAATTCCAGACGGACATTATGCAAAGGTGACTCGGCGGAATCAAACATGATCAGTTTCTTGATGTTCATTTGAGCCAGCTGCCGACAAAGCTCACTACCAATGCTACCGGCAGCTCCTGTCACCAGCACAACCTTACCGCAAAACTCGGTCATCACCTCCTCCATATTGATATGAATTTCTGAGCGACCCAGCAAGTCTTCAATCTTGATAGGACGTACCCACTGGTGGAAACTTCCGTTTTCGTCAGCCTCACTAATACTCGGAGCTATCAGTGTTTTCAACCCGTTTCTTTTACAATACTGAAGCAAACGTCCTTCCTCTTCACGGGTATTCTCATAGCGGGCAAACAAGATGCCTCCGATACATTTCTTATGAATCAGTTTATTGAAGCACTCTTCATCTTTAAAAGAATAAACAGGAAGATCAGCCACACGCCGAATAGAATTACCTGTTCCGTAAATACAAAAGCCTACAACTTTATAATGAGAACTGTTCAGTAACCGGACTTTCAATGCCACACTCTTATCATCAATGCCATAAATCAGAATACGCATATTCTTTTTATTCAGTACATTCAGCAAGAATTCATAAACAATAATCAACTGTATACGAAACCCAACCATAACAATAAAAGTAAGCATAGCGTCAAACAGTACAAAAATTATTTTCTGACTGTTATGTAATCCCGTCTGTGGCAGAAGAAACCAAATGACAATGGCTATGCAGACAGCCTTTATGAGCACACTTCCCGCCAACCTCCATAATTCCTTCAACTGGGAAAAACGGATCGTATTACGATAAGTATGAAATAGAGTAGCCCCCAAAACACTCGATATAACTGAAACCGCCAAGATATGGAAAAGTGAAACTATTTCTTTGGAAGTTTCCGTAATATAATGAATGCCGATAAATGACACCCAAGTACACAGTAAAGCTATGAATGTATCGATTCCCAATACAATCCAATAGCTAAAGTAGTTTTTCTGCAAATAGTGAATAAAACGGTCAAATGCGTGTTTCATAATTTAAATTCCCCAATTAATTATCGTATATTCTTATAAAATGATTATAAACAACTAGAATAATAGTATATAACCGTACACAACCTAACTACCAGTAGTAAGGACTAATACTTTCACTGAATTATAAAAAACTCAGAACAATTCAGACCAGCTTTCTCAATCACACAAAGCCAGCTATATTATTTCTATCAAATCAGGATTTACTTCTACACCCACCGAAAAGAAATTAGGCAGTTCGACAAGAAGACGCTTAATTTTAGAGCCACGAGTAGTAAGCAGACGTCCTTCATAACCTTCAAAGGGGCCACCAACAATACGGATCATACGACCATACATATTCTCGTTTATTTCTTCAGGTAAATAATATTTAGGATTTTCCGAACATCTGACAGCACGTATAAAACGCTCCATATCCAAATCGGAAACAATCATAGGTTGGCAATAACCGCCTCCCTTCAGGTAACGGTATTGGAGAGTTGGAATTTTACGGACAAACTGATCAAGAACTTCCTGTGTATCATGAACAAAAAGTAAATCCTGCATAAACGGTACTTCTTCACGAATTCGTTTACCATTCTTCAAACTCAACCGCCATTGCATGGGAGTAAATACTTCTATATGTTCATCACTGAGCTGTTTATAAGCAGGTAACTTGGCATTGGAACGTTTGAGGTCACGCATCACATACCAATGCATCTGTTGTTCATACCCCGAAAATAGCATAATGAATTAAAATGATTCTTCCAATTCCTATGACAGGAGATGTAGTAGTATTTCTCCTGATTCAACAATGAATTAAGGCAATTCTTCTAATCCTGCTCAAATATAATAATTATTATATATCAAGCAGTTACAATTAATCCCCACAAAAGTTAGAGAAACTTTCTCACTTATATTATATCCTTTCATCTTCACCATAAAAGATGCATTCAAGGTCTATTTAGAACCTTATTCCATTATTTCTCTCCCCATAAGAGAAATAATATCGAGCGCAAATATACATATTAACCTACAAAGTAACACACAAAACGTATGTGAATATTTCTTAATTGTTTCCTTTTTCCCCTCAATCAACAGAATACGACACTCATATACCGAATTACAATATAATAGACTATAAATAATACTTCGCCTATTTATCCGTACACAACAGTATGATTCATGACAGTAATGACTTGTATGCTACTCACTTCTTACGGGACAATCATAGAAACAAAATCACAGCCAAAACCCACAAACCCTTCCAACACACAATATCAATTTATGGAATTACAAAAACTCTCTTAAATGTACAGCCGATTTTAAATTTTTCAATTATATCACGAAATGATCTGTAATAAGCAAATTTAAAAGCAGCATTTTTTGGTAAAGTTGATCACCATTTTTCAGTAAGCTAAGAAGTAACATATTTTGGTAAAGTGAGATTAATCGTTTACCGGTAAGCAGGGTTAATCACTCAACTGGTTCAGGTTTATTCTTATCCTTTTTAAAGATTGTCTTTCTGTTTTCCAACCTGTAGCTTGTACCGGTCTTATGGAAAGCTACTCATAAGACTTGTCATAACAGGTCAGTTTGACTACTTCACACCGATAGGGAAGCCTGTCGAGCAAGACCGAGGTCAGGACTTCGTCATCCAGCATCTGTGTCCATTCCGTGGGGGCTTTGTTTGTTGTGATGATGATGGATGTCTTCTCATGCAGGGTGTTTATCAGGTTGAAGAAGGCGGTGGCTTCCTCTTTTTTCACGGGGAAGAGCATAATGTCATCGATAGCCAGCAGACCGGCATGTACAATCCGGTTGTAGGTCATCATTGCGGAGGTGAACAGTTCCTTCATTTTCAAGCATGTCACAGAGTCCGGTTACTCGTACTACAAAAGGTAGTTGATGAAAATGGGACCTCAGTGACTATCAAGGAATGGAGAAGACACTGCAATTATTGAAGGAATAAGTTACGATAGTTGTCTTAGGGGTTTTCAAGCAGACGATGCCGGGCAAATAAAAGCAGAAACCTGTACATTCGAAGTAGTGTCATTGATCATATACTATAAATCGGTCAGTGAAAAATTGACATGTATTCGAGAGCGCCACACGAAAGGGGGACAAATTATACACATCTCTTTATTTTTATATCTTTCTGATTATATGCGATTTATACAACCAGTAACATTTGTCCTCCTTTGAATTTGTCCCCCCTGCCACCGACAACAAGACACATGAAATAATATCACTACCTATGAGTGTTACTGTAATCTTTTATCACCCATGTACGTCACGTGCTACACGGGCACGACAGACACTTTTCCTGATCGCACTTCTCGAAATGCCATAATCCCTCTCAATATCTTTGTAGGTACATTCCTTTGCCTGGACCTTATTGTAGAAGCCCATGACCTCCTCAAGACTATATTTAGATTTCCGACCCGGGCCTCGTTTTACATCACCACTCTCCTCCTTCGTTTGAGGTAGCCCAATATCTTTCACATTACCCTTTCCAACATAACGGAACTGATCTATTTTTGTACCGGCAAACTCCAATATGGAAACAGCTTCCTTATTGCCATGCTTCAGTTTCATGAAGCCGAGTACACGCTTGTCAGAACCTAGCTTGCAATATGTAAGATACAAAAAATTGTTCGTAAAACAAACATTCTTCTTGTCCCCTCTTACACTTGCCGGTGTCAAAGGACTGCTCAGTTTCCAGTCTGACCTGGCATGATAGACCTTAAGAGGTGTCAGAGGGCTACCCTTTTCCAGGCCTTGCTGACGGAGACAGTCCAAATCCGCACAGAACTGCCTCATGGCTTTAACACCCGCACGTTCTTCAAGCTTGGTATAATTATCAATGATGGCAACCACTCCCGAACCACCGGCTTTCTCCAGCTCTTCCTTAATGACAGTGATAATATGGGCAGGGGTGATCCGGCTGCCGGCATATAATTTGAGGGTGGACAGATTGTCAATAACGGAGCCATAATACTCCCTGATCTCATGGTTGCTCTGCTCAAGAGAGAACATGACGACCGGCATCGGGGGGATGTCATGCCATTCTGAAGACAAGTTTACATCACAACGACCTCGCGCCAGAGCCATAGCAACCTGCATGACGAATACTGATTTTCCACAGTCGGTCGGACCGACAAGACCGGTATCATAACCCTCACGCAGCCAGGAGAATCCAAGAGTCCTTTCCCGGCTGGCATGAACAGTACCGTTTTTCACAGCTTCATGGTAGCTTTCAGGTATACTGTTCAAATGGAGATCGACAAGGGGCTGATTGGCTTTTGCCGCATCCCTCTCCTTGCGAAGTTCGGCACGTTTTTCCATTTTTTCAATATCAGCATTTTTCTTAGCTTCAATCTCTTCCATATGATGTTCGTGAACTTGTGCATTTTCCTCCATACGATGATCGTGGGTCTGACCCTCCTCCTCCTTCTTATATTCAGAAGTATGCTCAATTTCCCTCAATTTGTTCGCAGACGCATTATTCTGCTCCTTAGTCTTAGCGTGAGATTTAACGGACGTAAGAACATAATAAATAGGACCTCCAACAAGCAGTGTACAACCGGCCCCTATGAAGGCATATTTGATGCTCTTTCTGACACCCAGCTTTCCAATGGTTTCAATAATCCTGATCGGATCTAATTTTTTCATCATATATTATGTTTTTGGTTAGTGTGTGCAAAAATAAGCATTTACAGCCCCCGATATACCACCCGATAGAAACGATAGAAGCATTTGGACACGATGATAGAAGCATTTATCAGGATGATAGAAACAATATCCAAACGATAGAAAGTGGATAGAACAGGATATACCCAAAACTGTGCATACTGTGATAAAGGGTATCCGGCATCAGAGGGAAATGGAGAACCAACGGACAGTATCCACAGGCATCAAGATGAACGCCTCCCTATAAAAAAGAGAAACGGTCATTCCTTTCAACAACCGGCAGAAGGGATCAAAAAATAATCAGCTGCATTCAATAAGCTTATCCAACAAACTATTAACCGTTTCTTTGTCCGCAAAATTCAATTTGGAAGCCATGTCACTAAGATTATCGGAAGGACGCCAGCTCTCTCCTTTGACTATAAAGAACTTTTTAGTTTTGGAGTAGACATCGTTACTGGTAGCATCTTTACAATTCGGATCATGAATATCCTTACGAGTCAAACGTTTTATCAGATAAGCAAGCTCCTTCTTTTTCTTCTCCCAGCATACGGGCGATGTCTCCACAGGCTTGTCCTTACCGGAAAAACGAAAATGAAAAACGGAATAATCGGTATCAGGTGAAATAAAGCCGTTCCTTATCAATGCATTATAAAGGATACGGATCTTCCTCTCATCCAATGACAGGTTGGGAAAATAGTCTTTCTTACTGATTGAAGCACCACAGGAAGAGGGGGCAGCAGGATCCGGTTGTCGACCGGACGGAGAGACAGGATCCTGCGGAGAAGGCGGATCCATTGAAAAGAGAGACTGCTCCTTTATATTTTTTCTGACACAATAATCACGGTATTCAGTCTGTATCTCATAGAGAAAAGACGAATGGCATAAATCATCATATAATCTGTCATTCACCTTACAATCCCGGGAACGGAGCATATCAAATATAAAATCCGAAAATTGGGAAGACTCCTCATCATAAAGGTAATAATGCGCAGAATAGATCAAGGTTATAAAATCAAGATATTTGTCATAAACAGGAAAACTTATAATACACCGGATAAACTCAGGAAATAATGCGGATAAAGGAAGAATCGTTTTATGCGTAAGACTGTAATCACGCCAACGGACATAATTGGAGAAAGACTTCAGGGGCAGTTCCTTACTGACGATCAGGAAACCGCTTATATGAGATTGCAGGGCATGACGCTCACCACGCCTTAAAGACTGCCATTTCTTCACGCCCAACAAGGCAGAACCCAAGGCCAGATAGACGGAAACAAAAGTTACGCTCTTGCCTAAAGCACCCGGAACATGCATGGACATCTTCGCTGCAGTTTTCCATAAAGTTTCATTGCCCAATCCATCAGCAGCCAGCTGCAAATAATTATCACCTCTCTCTAAATCCTGGCTCATATAAGAAGTTATCAGAAGAGCAAACAACTTTTCAAAGAAAGACAGAATGTATTGCTCAGAAGATGAACGGTCCTCTTTCTGAAGAACAAGCAAATAATCACACAGCCTTTTTTTAGACCATGATTCTTCTATTATCTTGTATCGAAACTGATCCATTGGTATCTATGTTATAGATATTTACGCTGCAAAGATACGACAGAAAAAAATATTTGCCACATTTCAGAGGATAAAATGTACGAAGAATATTACAAAAAGGCGATATTGTTTTTTATAACAGAAGGAATCCATTTCCCTCGAAATGCATACAAAGCGCAACTGACTTCAAGGAAGAATGTAAATACGCAAATCATATGGTAAGTAGCTGAGAATACGGCTATAATCTGCTCCTTGCCTGGCTCATGTAAGGAACGTGGTGTCAACCCCAGAGAGTGGCTGAATGATGTGATCGGCAGACTCCATTATTATCTGGCTCCCAAATCAGACAGAAACTTGAAAGAACTGCTGTCGGATGTATGAAGAAAATAATCGGGACAGTTCCGGGAAAATGCAGGAATAAACGGGAAAAAGCGAGACTGCCACTCAAAAACAACCCTGAGACAAGTTGGTATATGAAAATTGAGATGCACTTACAATGGAGTGCACCTCACTAAAAAATCAAATACACAAGAGGTAGTTGAGCAGTTGCTTACAAAATAAGCCTGAGTATTTATCTTTTATATAATGGCTCAAACTGTAACCTAATCTGCAACATAAACTGTAACCTAATCTGTAACATAGACTGTAACCTAATCTGTAACATAGACTGTAATTTACAAGACATTTTTCTTTGATTATTAAAGTATTACATGTAACTGTAACCTATTATTTATTCCCAAATAGTATAGATTGCACTCTATTAGAGTATACCTTCCATATGCTCCACATAACAGGTTACACGACAATAATCCCAAAGAATATAAAGAGAAGCAAGCCTTGATATCTTGCATAATATAGCATCTGCCTTTAGCCATTTCAAAAACAGAATCTGCTCTAGTCAGCTTCATCACATGATACAATAACAACATGCATCCCGGAAATTCTGTAAAAATTCAGCATAGCCGATCCGGGATGAACATTGAAGGAAAAGACAACACTGGGACCTTACCCTTGTCAATATTGTAACCCATTTACAAAAACATAAATAGGTTACAAGAGAAAGAAGGACGCTTCCTGTAGGAATAGGTATCAGCAGGATAATGGTGACAGGTTACACTGAGCTTCTTCCTGATTGATACATTGCAGGTACTTATTGACAGTTTTTCTGCACAACCCCAAGGATTTGGCTATTTCCCCCTGTTTCAGTCCTTTTTCGTACATTTGCTTTATACGCTGTAATTTCCCAGGTGTAACCTTTATGCGTTTGTCCTGTTTCACAGCAGAACCGGTTACCTCTCCCACCGTTTCAGGCTTCTCATCCTGGAGAACCGACTCTAATGGGGCAACAGAGGGTCCGGTGACTTCAAAGATATCTTGCTTGAGATCGGGAGAAGTAACGGGAGTTTTCCGGGATTTCACAGGTAAGGGTAACGCATCCTTTTCATTCATCCTGCCGACAAAGTGAAGAAACAGCCCACCCTCTTTGCTAATCTTAAGAACAGGCACCTCTTCATTTTTCTCCCCGCTCCTCGATTTGACAACCTTAAGGAAACGGTATTCTCCTCCCTTCCGACACGGGCACAAGGCTACAATCGTATGGGCTATATTCTTGAGTTCTTTCGTACCTATAATATCCTCCGAGTATACAGGTTTCCATGGCTTGTCTGTCTTAACGAAGCTCAGAACAAAGACAGTTAGGCAATGACCTCCCTGCCGATAGTTTACTATAATACTTTTCAGGGATTTATAAAACTTCTGCATACGATGGGGATTGTCGCTTCCGTTATAACATCCGGGATGGTCAATGATGATCGTGCGATCTTCCCTATATTTACTTTCTTCCGCACGCTGACGGATGTACTTTTCCAAGTCATCAATGGATGATATCTCTCCGGAAGGAACCACGGTAAAAGTGTCGGGATAATTGACCTCTCCTCTCCCATAACGTTCATACAGTTCGTCCTCACCGTTTTCCCCGTCAAGGTACTCCACCCTCTGCTTCGTGGCGTCCCACTTATCACCCAATATGCTCTTAACTATTGCATAGGGCTCGGATTCTTTACCCCCAGCCATCGCCAGACCCATTTCTACAGAAAAAATGGATTTTCCCATACCTGTCTGCGCACAGATTACATGGAGTTCTCCCGGAGCGAAAAGACCTCGTTGGTGAGACACTGCGCTTTGTGGCTTGTTACGCTCTATGATTTCTTTCATCGAAACGGGGATAATAGTTTTATCCGACTTTTCAGCAGTATGATCAGCCGGTATTGCTTCTTTTTTCTTCTTTCTTTCATCCCACCATATTATACCTTTATCTATAAGACGTTTTCCAGCATATATCAATATGACTGTTGCACTTTTTTCTATTATGTTTTTTAATAATGAATTCATTTTTTCTTAATTCTTCATTGATAATAAAAAAAGGACATAAATAACTATTGTTCTAGTCATTTATGTCCCAATTAATTTCTCTCTATATATAATTTTTATATAAACTCTATTTCATTTTTATTATAGCCAATATTAAATATTTGATTAATTATCTTTTCTATTTTATTATTTCTTTCTCAAATGATATTATATAAGCAAAAACATTTTTGAAAGAAACTCAAGGAACTAATAGGACATTCATGACTGAATGCAAAATTGTTCTTTTTGAAATCTCTCAAAAAAACTTATAACTATTTTCACCTTTCTTCTTAGAATTTTCTTAAGGTAAATTAGGATTATATGTAATTTTGTTTTATTCATGCCGCAAAAATAGTTTTTTTTGTTTATTGTTCCAAATAAAATACCCGTTATTTGATTTATACATCCATAACTTTGCCATAAAAAACGGCTTCATCCCTTATTTTCTGTTACAAATGCTCTCTTCCTCTTGATTTACATTCGATTATTTCTACATTTATATTGTCAGGTTCCGCTTTATAACTTCACAATAGAAGCACATTTTTGTAAATAAATACTCCATCCTGTCGGTTATATACCTGTCACATGTTCTCTGCCCTCACCTAACCCGATCAAGGATAACCTTCCAGAACTCCATTTATCTTGTAATTGTTTGCTTTGCTTAAATAAGATCCCGAATATTTGAATATAATTTCGAGAAATAGAATTAAATGATTATCTTTGTGAATTAAAACCGACTTCCAATGAGAATATTTACTGAACAGGTATTGAAAGCGTATGCCGAAAAGCATCCAGATTCAAAAGTTGCTTTACAAGAATGGGCTACTATGGTTAAACGAAGTGAGTGGACTTGTTTTGCCGATATCAAGAAAACTTTCAACACTGTAGACAATGTAGGTAATCAGCACTATGTTTTCAATATCAAAGGTAATACTTATCGGTTGGTTGTCGTTATCAAGTTTACCATAAAGTTCGTATATATACGCTTTATCGGTACTCATAAGGAATATGATAAGATTGATTGTACTAAAATTTAGAAGTTATGACTAAGATAGAAACCCCGGCCCAATATGAATGGGCAGTCCGTAGAGTAGAACATCTGCTTCCGCTGGTAACGGATGATACTCCTCTTGATGATCCCGGGAGCATAGAACTGGAACTGCTTTCCAATCTTGTAGCCGATTACTCCGAAGAACATTTTTCTTTAGGCGAACCAACCCTTGTGGATGTCTTGAAACTGAGAATGTTCGAACTGGGACTTAATCAAAAATCCCTGGCCAAACTGATCGGTGTAAGTCCTTCACGCTTCAGTGACTATATCTCCGGCAAATGTGAACCTACCTTAAAAGTAGCCCGTGAGATTAGTCGGAAATTGAATATTGATGCCAGTATCGTATTAGGAATATAATCCTGACAGTTTCGGGATATTCCACATCCATAAGATTGACGGCATTTTTATTTCTTGGGGTTAGCCGAAGGCGAAGAGTAAGTGAACGGAGTGAGTGATGATTACATAACTCCTATGAGGAGATAAAAGTGTTATAAAAAGTTGTGCAAATCGTGTACATTTTATAATAGAAGTACATTTTTTGTAGTATATTTTATAACATCTACATTATCCTGTCGGTTATGTATCATATACTGTGTACTCTCTGTCTCTGACCAACCCGATGAAGAAAAAATAAGAGAAACTATTCTGCATAGTCTCCCTTATTTTAATCAAATAATTCCGATTGATTTATGTTTTCTGTGGCAATTCAAGTCCTGCCCTGACGATCAGCCTTTTTACCTGGGTTATCCGGAATTTGCAACCTTTGGAAGTGACAAAGCCCTGCCGGTTTAAGATTACGGTCATCTCGGACAACGACTTCCCCTGCATGAGCAATGAATGCAACATGGCAATGGCTCTCATATTATTAGGGTTATTGTCCGCCTTAGTCTTATTGGTCTTTACACTTTCCCCGATAGCCCGTTCAAGGTTATTCGTCAGGTTCTCGGATTTACCAAGCCGGCATCCTCTAGCTTTCTTGGCCTGTAGCGATTGTCTGGTTCTCTGGCTGATCAGTCCGGCTTCATACTCTGCTATGCTGCTGATTATATGCAGTACGAGTTTATTTGCTTCCGGAAAATCACAGAATACAATCTCCACATCACTCTCCAGCAATTTGCTGGTGAAAGCTACATTCCGGCTTAACCTGTCCAGTTTGGCTACAATTAAGGTAGATCCTGTTTTTCTGCATTCTCCCAAAGCCTCTATAAGTTTGGGTCTGTTGGATTTACGTCCACTCTCTGTTTCAATATACTCGGCAATCGGCTTTTTATCCTTCAAGTGATTCTGTATAATTTCTCTTTGTGCCTCCACTCCCAATCCGGAGATTTCCTGTTTTACCGTGGACTGTCGGAGGTAGGCAATATAAGTTTTTGCTTTCATTTTTACATATTTTAATAGCCGGTTACAAATACCAAACGAACGTTCAATATCTGTCACCTGAAGTTTATGAAAAAGAAATCCTGTGAGAATCGGTTTTCTAATATACCCGGTTTTCTCACAGAATCCTGATTATTACAGATATTCGGCTATATGAGATTCTCTGTTTTCATATAACCGCAGATTTCTCATATTTCCATTTGTGCTCTGTCCTTCTTTCTGACATATTTCCTGTCAGGTCTGGTAATGGGATTTGAAGTAAGTATCTTGTATAACTTCAGCCCGTCCATTTCCACCGGTGCCGTAGCCAGCATAAAGGTAGCCGACTTGTCCGCACCAACGTTATCCAGAATTTTATGACACAGATAGCTGCAATTGAAAACCGCCCCGTAACAGTATTCTTCCTGAAGTCCCTTGCTGTTATACCGTTTTCTCTTTTTCAGCCTTACCGGAAAACCGCCTTCATCATCTACAATACACAGGAACCATTGCTTGGGATCATCTTCGTCACCGGCCAGTACAGCCATGCTTCCTTCCTGTAATCCTAATTCCTGAACGAGGGCACTGCTTAGGAATATGCATCCGTTTCTATCTGTCCGGATGCTTCTTTGCCCTTCCTGTGCCACACTGAGCATGCATTTTTCTCTGTTATATATAAATAGTTTCATATTTACCTCCTTTTCTATCGTTATTCATATACATAAAGCATCTCACACCGTTCCACGAAGTAGCTGTTGGACCGTAATGATTCCAGCATCCGCCTGGTTTTCCTCATTACCTCGGAAAGCGGCAGACCCGTGTATTCGGAGAGAACCTTGAGTGAGCACTGTTGCCTATAGTACCGTAGCATGAACATTTCATATTCTCTGTTTGAGAATCTGCATCTGATATACCTCAATACGTCCCTGGCCAGTCTTTCACAACGGTTCAGTCCCCAAAGGTATGGCTCTGTCTCCTCCTGGCTGAATCTATAGAAGAAATCGTCTTCAGGATGAACGTAACGGTTTTCATTTCTCATCTCTGTCATCGCTTTATACCGATAGCACCTGAAGAAATAGGCCTCCAGGTTTTCTATCTTTTCTTCGCCGCCCATTATCTTCTCCCTTATAAAAAGATAGGTATTATGAAAGTTATCCTCATCCACCATAGAGAAAAAGCGGATCTTTTCCCTTAATTTCGTATAAGAGGATGCGAACCACTTGTCAAATCGGGTAACCTCGGCTGTATTTCCGTTTGTCTCTGTTTTTACTGCATTATTATCCTGTTTCTTGTTGGAATGTCTCAATCTGTGGGAATAATCCTTTGTAAATATGGTCATCATAATCTTTAATTTTAAATGGTTATTAAACAAAAAAGAGGATACCACCGTTTCTCTCATTGGTGATACCCTCTTCGGATATTAATGATATCAGTCTCCCGGTTATTCGATAAACCAGGAATATGCCATGTCCCTGCCGTTCAGTGCCTCTGTCAGTCCTACCGATACTTCCGTCGCGTTTACACTACGGCCCAGGAAGGTATCCAGATAACTGCTCTTATTAGCTCCGGTGATCAGGTTATAAAATTTCCACATACTCAGTTCGCCATTCTCGCCGGCAAAGTTATCGTCATGAATATATGCCCTGGCCACGTTATTGATCTGACTGTCGGTTATTAACAACCGTGGCAGTTCTCTTTGTTGCGCCTGTGGGAGATAGTTATACAATCTCATTCTCCCCAGGATTTGACAGAATTGGTGTTCATTCAGCATGGTATCACCCAGTGATCTCATCAGGTGAATATGTCTGGCTACGTTGTATTGACTGAACAGGTCCAATGTGGATTGGTATAAATCCCTTGCACTGGTTGCCCGTATTTCTTCCTTATATCCATCTGTTGACAGGCATTCATTAGTACAGGCAAGGTTCAGGAACCCGATTGCCAGATTGAATCTCTGGGCTGTCATCTTTCCGCTTAGGTTCTCCCTGGCGTAGCTCTTGCAACCGGTGATACACAGGTTCAGGCGGTTTCCGTTTACCTCCTCGCATATACTGGGGATCTCGATATTGAAGATCATGCGCTCGTAGTACATAGTCTTGTCAGATTCCAGCAGCTGGTCCACTCTTTTGTTGATCGCTTCCGGGATACGTCCCCTGACAATATGGGAGGTTCTTATCTCCGGGCTACAAATTGTTTCCCCGTGATAAAAGTCTCTGGCCGCCTCATAGACTGATTCTATGAAACTTGGATGTGATATGCATACCTCGTTGTCCTTGGCAAAGGTGGGTATGATACAATCGTTCCTGAGATGTTCCAAAGTCACCTCTGTTGTGTTGGCTTCAATAAATGGTGAGCGTTTGTGTGTCTGCTCCGTGATGAGTACTGCATCTTCCGCTTCTCTTTTCCATTCGTTGGCTCCTGCCACCCTTGTGAATGGTAATAATAAATTGGTTGTTTCCATATTTTTATAATTTTTAATTGGTTAATAAAATCCGATAAAAAAAAGCCAAGAGGTTTATTTCTTTGCTTTTACAAATATTCCTCTTAGCTTCTTGATTCCCTTGAGTATGGATGTGGTTACCTCAAGGATGGTTATAATTACGTCCTGTGCCTTATCATAATCCATTCACTAGACGTTTCTATGGGTTTTCAGTTGTTACATTGCCTGTATCAACTTTACTTGCGGCGGATTTACGTTTGCTCCTGCCACTATACTTCTCTACAAGTTCCACAATAGTTGAACCTGCCACAATGATCTCAGCAATGTATGCTGCGATTCTGATTCCTTTCATTAAATGTTTCATTTTTCTCTTGATTTTAATTGTTAGTTAATAATATGTTCTTGTTCTCTTTTCTCTTGTTTTTATTCTTGTCATATATAAGGGTTTAAGGTGAAGAGGGAAGGAGAAGAAAGGGAAGTGAGAAGAGTGATAAGGAAAAGGAGAAGAAAAAAAATAAAGAGCCGTTATCAAGACTCTTCGTCCTGACTTAGCTCTTTGATAGGCTGTCATACTTTCATTATCCAGACTGTAGCTGTGATAATTATCGGTATCGCTGCTATCCTTCGAATTGAATCTCCCAATGATCTTCTAAGTATTGGGGTCAACCCGGAAATTGTTTAATCTTATTTGAAGCTATGTGCACCATTTAGTACCGGTGCAATCTCTGCGCTTCAATTTATTCTCATTTATAAGGATTTCGGGTGATGGGAGGGGGAGGAAAAACAGTCATGAAATATATATGTCGCTGGTAAGAAAAAACTGGTTAAGTAAAAAAATAAATCTATTACTGTAAAATTCATTCGTCATTTTCCTTTATTTCATCACTAGCTATAATTTTGATATCGAATGTGGCATATCAAAATAAAAACGGGTCTGTACCCAGTTTCTGAGACAGTCCCGCTTTTGTATAATAGAGGATACCCGTGGGAAATAGTGGGAGGTATCCTCTGATAAGAAACAGTTCTGTGAAAAAGTGCACTTTCACAAGCGCCACCTTTTCCTCTGTTTCCCATGTGTGCTCTTCACATTTAAGTGAAGAAAGGGTTATTGCAGAAGTACGGGCTTTCACAAGTACGGACTTCCTGGAGTATCTCACAGAGAGCACTTTATATAAAGTATACAAAGGTGGGGAAAAACTCTCCTGTGAGAAATAAGGGAATATTTAAATTTCTGGACATTCATCCGTTTTTATTCAGCAATACAGATACTTACCCGATTTTCTTCAGGTGTATTGTATGGCTGAACAGTATCACCTTTATAATCTATTGTAATCCTGTTCGCTGCGATACCTTTTGCTTTCAGGGCTTCAGCGACATTGTTTGCACGTTTCTCTGATAATTTGCTATTGATTTTCGCATTACCAGTGTTAACGTCCGCGTATCCGGTCACATTAACTTTGGCAGCAAGATGTTTCTTCATGTATTCTACCAAAGAAATAATCTTGACCTGCTGGTCATCCTGGATCTTGGCAGAGTTTATAGCAAAAAAGATACTATGTTTCATAGGCTCTACCGTCACTTCCTCCCTGGGCTGTGGCTCTTCAACTACAGGAGCAGGTTTTGGTTGTTCAACTGCCACAGGTTCGGGTTCGTAATAAACAGGGGCAGTTTTTGTATAGCTTTTGCCCAGTTTGATGCTTAGCCCGACTAATGCATTGAACTGCCAGTCGGCATTTCCCGCCTTCTTAGAATTAAATTTATCTGAAAGGACGTTTGCATTTCCTTCGATATTAATGGACAAACAATCGTTCAAGCGTAAGTTACATCCTAATCCCAAACGACCTGATACGAAGTTTTTGCTGCCTTTCCATAGATATTCCATTTGATAGCCTCTCGTACTAAGCGCATTAGCTTCATCATTATCAAAAGCATGATTCAAACCAACACCTACAAAGGCATAACCATTGAATACACGCTTTGGATTAAATCCACAAAATAATGTGCTCAAGTCAGAGATAATATCTGCACTTCCTTGTAGATATTTGTATAGATAGTCTTGCTGAGGAGATACCCATCTTCCTTTTGCTTGCCATCCACTAGCTCCAACTCGTACACGCCATGCCGGGGCAAACTGATAGCCTACATTTACAGCTGCAGCAGGAGATATAAGATCACTAAACTTGGCTTCTCCAAGTGTGTAAGCAGCTCCTGCTTGCACTTGCATAAACCAATGAGGCTTAAATGCCATTTTACTTTCTTCCTTGACCTGTTTCTCTTGCGCGGAAATCACTGTATTACCAATTAATAGTGCAAATACTGTTATCCACAGACTCTTCATGTTCATGCTCATTCTTTTTTTAGAGTACGATATTGCATTACTTAGTAAAGAAGGGTATCCTTCTTTTGAAAAAGACACCCTTCCTATTTTCAGTCGATATTTCTATCGTGATAAATCAGGCTTTATTGAACATTAGCAGGAATTGTTACGGTAATAATGCTATTATCTTTCTTTTCATCCTTATAACCTGTAATATCGCCCCACTGAGATTTAGCGTCTACCTTTACGTAAGTAGTATATGGTTTAATGAACTCATATCCCTTACCAGTAGTAGTAAATGTCAGTTCTCCTGAATTTTCATCAATGCTCAGATACTCACAAGTAGCATCCTTACCTTGTGCATCCACAAACTTAAATGTAGGAGCAGTCAGACCATAAATGCCAAGCGGCTTCTTAGTAGCAAAGTCTTTTTCATCGGCAACTTCCGCACCGCTCTTCCACATAGCTTTACCTCTCATATCATTCCATGCAAAGTTATCAGCCAACTTGTAAGTTGCAGCTTTATCATCCAAAGATACAGTCAATTTGCCTGCTACCCAAGAACCACTAATATTCTTGATGCTAACTACTGCAGAACATTCTTGAAGCGGTTCATTAACACCTGTTAATTTAACTGTAGCCACTACTTTAACCGTAGCTTTTGTTTCTTCACCAGTCTGATAGCCTGTGTAAGCATCCTTGTCGAATGTCAATTGTGTAGTTTCTTCATCATATGTAACACCACTAATCTTATCCACATCAGGAACTGAGATAGCAAGTGTAGCACCAGAAATTGCTTTTACAGCATCCTGTACCTCATTATAATTCGAGAACAAATTAGACAAGATATATTCTGTAGTAATTTCAGACGGTTTCTTATCGTCATCTAGTGTCGGAGTAAATCCAACCTTACCATTATTAATTTCACCATCCCAGAAAATTTCATTAACTGTCAGAGCTTTGATTTCTGGATATTCTACAACGATTGTAGCTTTTACAGTGATGACTCTTGCTTTATCTGCAGATGTAAATACAACTTCAATAGGATACTTACCTTCAGGAGCCTGAGCTTTGACAGTGGCTGTTAATACATTAGTACTTTCTGCTACATTGAACCAAGCCTTATCACCCTTAGCGTCTGTTTGAGTTGGTGTACCTGTAAGAGCAGCAAACTCACCAGCAGTCAACTGTACTTTAGGATCGTCATAAATAGCAGTTAATGAGAAGGAAGTTGCCTCAATAGTTCCATCAGTAGCCTTCCAAATAGCTTTTATTTCACCATAATTAATTTCAGCAGTCTTAGCAGTCTTCATTACACTAACAGTTCCAAGAGATTTAGCTTCTTCTTTCGTATAGAATCCGTTTACAACAACTGTAGCAGTTACATCTCCAGTCTCATCCGTATAGCTAGGAGTATTGTATTTAGTTAATGTAACGATACCACCTTCTATTTTGAAATAAGTTTCATTGGTTACTTCAAATGTAGGTTTAAAATTCTCAATGTCAAGTCCTGGATATTCATCCAATGAAACTTCATTAGTTGAAGTCCCAGTTACATCGTCAGCAACAGACAAAACAACCTTACCGATATTGTAATCAGCCTTGCCTTCATCTTTGCCTTCTTGGTCATAGAAAATGGTTTTATCAGTAGAAGTTGCTTTATAGTAAGCATCTACCAAGTACTTATCTCCCAAAATTGCTGCGAAATAATCAGATGTAATGTCTGTTTTACCTAAAGTTTCAACTTTATCATCTCTAGTAGTCACATGCATACATACTGAATAACTTTGGTCAGCATTTGACTGAATAGTATAAGTAATGAAACCACCTTCCACTACCGGCTCACCGACAATCTTAAACATTTCAGTAGAAGATGTAGCCCTTGTAATAGCCTGATCTGCACTGAATTCTACCTCATAATTTGCAGCAAATTCTGCGGCAGCAGTAGCCGGAGCAATACGGAACTTAACATTCTGTGTAGAAGCACCGATAAGAGGTACTGCAAATTGAGTATCATTCTCATCTTTCTTCGCATGCAAAGTAACAAAGCTTACTTTTCTATCAGAACTTGTAGGAATGTAGGTTACACTCTGAATCATATTCTTCATGGCACCCATTTCTTTCTCTAATTTAGCTACACGTTCAGACAATTTTGCGAATTCCGAATCATTATCCTTCAAAGCAGCTTGCAAAGCAGCATTCACCTTTTCGTTCACATTCTCGGTAGTAACGCAGTTAGCATAATTAGTTTTCAATGTATTCACTTGCGTTACTAAGGCAGCAAAGTCAGCATATTCACCCTTCTCAAGTGCCAAACTTATCGCAGCATCAAATTGTCCTAATGTAGTGAGCTTATCTTCAACATCCTTCAATGTCTTTATGCTAGATCCCTCTACAAAAGCATTCCATGCCTTAATATGTTCAGTTAAAGTATTATTATATTCAGTCAGATCATCACTGAGATTTTTCAGTTCAGTTTCCTTTAGCGTTTGAATAGCATTACTTACATACGTTGCAATCTCTGTGTCCGTCATATAAGAAGCCAGTTCACTGTTAAGAAGTTCTTTCATCTCCTCAGTTGTAGAATATGCAGCCAAATCACCTGTTTTCACAAATTCTTTGTCAGCGTCCTGCAATGCTTTGATAGCAATCTGAATATCGTCCAATTGAGCAATCTGAGAAGTTAATGTTGCAATTGTAGCTGCATTATCTTTCGTTGCTTGTTCTACAGCAGTCAGTTTTGTCTGCAATTCCGCAAGTTGTGAAGTTAATGCATCAACCTCCTCTTTGCCTGCTGCATTTTCCAGTTGCTTCTTCAGATCAGAGATCTCCTTCTCTAAATTAGTTTTGGTTTCATCCAAACTTCCTTTTACTGAATTTACTTCTTTAGACAAAGATTCAATGTCCTTCATTAATTCTTCAACCTTAGAAGCATCAACTTTTCCCTTCAAAGCTTCTGTCAGTTCAGTAACTTTAGTCTGCAAAGCGACTACAGCCTGATTGTCAGCTTTACCTGCGATAGCTGTTTCCAATTGACTTTGCAAAGAGGTTATTGCGCTCGAAATAGCCGATTGCATATCTTCCTTGCTTACAGGATTGTTCGACGTGATCTTATCAATCTGTTCTTGGAGATTTTTAACGTCATCGTCGTAGTCCTTACAGCTAGTAACAGTTGTGCTAACCGCAAGTGTTAATGCCCCTAAGAACATTACCCTAACAAATTTTTTTCTCATAACTACTTAAAAAATTACATTAATAATATATTATTAAACACTAAGTTTCAATAATAATGTTCCGTTACTTCGTAGGTAACGGGTAAACCTTTGTCCGGGCTTCAGGAGAGCCTTCTGTACAAAAAAACACATGTATTGACAATGAAACTTATTTACCCCTGCTTCCGAAAGGCAGCAGAGGGGAGGGAAATCTTTGAATGGAATTAGCAGGTTAAAAAGGTCTAATAAAAAGAAATCCGCAATTTTATCGTGTTATTTCTCTTTTTTTAAGTAGTTTATCAAAAAAATGTCTTTTTTGTTTGCATATTCTCCAAAATATATTCATCTTTGCAGCGATATACAGTTCCGTTACCTACGAAGTAACGGGCTTATATTCAGTAGATTACCGCTGATGTAGAATGTCTTACAAAATTCACTACACGTTTGTTGGCTTCATCAATTTTCTTATTTTGAAAGGGTTTGAGATATGTCTCGGTCACTGTAATTGACGAGTGTCCCATAGCCTCAGAAATGATACCGGGGTGGATCTCACAGTAATATGCTGTTGTTGCCCAAGTATGGCGAGCGGTATATGAACTTAATCTGTCGCTTAACCCTAGTATTTTCCCAAGTAGCATCAGTTGCCTGTTAAAATTACGGAGAGCCAGTTGGTATTCCCGATAGGCTTCCTTTGTTCCTTCACGGCTGCTTAGTATTGGGAATAGATAGGGAGATGAACTGTCACGGCTCATATACCTTTTTAATATCCCCATCGCTTCCGGTGTTAAAGTCACTGCTAAAGGGCGTCCAGTCTTACGCCTGCGATAGGTGATTACATTATCATGCAAGTCACTTTTACGTAGATAAGCCAAATCGACAAACGGTAATCCCCGTAATAAGAACATTAGGACAAACAGTTCTCTAGCCCGTTGCATGTCAGGAGTTACAGCAGGCGCTTGCATTTTAGTAAACACTTTTTTCATGTCTTCCATTTCCAGTGAGCGTTTGCGATCAGCACGTGTACCTGTATAAACCGCACGGAATAGATGCGGTACATACGGTGCCATACGACTGTCGACTGCTCGATTATAAACGGCACGAAACGTTCTCAAATAAGTGGAAACTGTGTTCCAGCTACAACCACGGCAACGAAGGTGAATCTCGAAGCCTTTTAACCACTCTGGGGTTACCTCATTAAATGTAAAATCCCCTTTCCCACGATAAGCAATAATGGCATTGAGACTACTACGATAAACGTGCGCAGTACCAAAGTTTCCCCCCATCTGTAACCCGTCGGCTACCTGCTTCATAAATGCTACTACTTTTAACATCTTACTTTTTTATTAAAAAATTACGCTATAAATATAACAGGATTTGGACCAATGAACCATCTTCTGATACATATATTTATATTTATTTGAAATTATCTAATCTGTCTGCTATGTCCAAAGACACTCAAAGTCAATAACAAAACCAGAAGTATAGATGTTGTAGAGACAAGAATTTATGCAAAGCGAAAATCTTGGAAAATTTTGCTTGCTGGCTACAAATAATCTAAAATAAAATAAGTAATCATTATTCAATAATCTTTAAATTACTTATAGCGTAAAAAAGGTTACTAATAGAAATAACCTCCTTTATCAAATGGTCGTTATTGATTATGACTTTCTAGTTTTATATAAATAATAACTAAACTCATTTACCAAACACATAAATTTATAACTTTAGAATTAGCCTTATTTTCACTCACAAAATCTCTTTCTATATAAATATCTGTAACTGTCATTGACTCGTTAATATGATTTAAAACTGTGATTAACTTCTTAGATATAAGAAATAATGATTAACTTTGCAAAGTAAGTCAATGTTGACCTATTGTTGACCTCTAAACTTACAAAGAGATAATTAACATGTTGATAATAAGGGTGTTCAGTTGGTTAGAGCGTCAGATTGTGGTTCTGAATGTCGCCGGTTCGAGTCCGGTCTTCCACCCCAAGAAATTTTAAAAGACAAGTCCTGTAAAGCGAAAGATTTACAGGACTTATTTTTTATTAATACAATCGCTTTATGGAAAACAACAAAAAACTGACTCGTTCCAGAAAGGAACGAATGATAGCCGGAGTATGCGGAGGTTTAGCCGAATACTTCGGATGGGACCCTACTTTAGTAAGAATAGTCTATGCACTAGCCACCATCTTCACTGCTTTTGCAGGAATTATTATTTATCTTATTCTATGGATCATTATGCCGGAAGAAAGGTATAGCGACGGATACGGTGACAGAATGAATCAACGTTTGCATTAGTATTGCTTTCATAGCCATCCGGAGCATTTACTTTAAAGATCCGGATGGAAATCTTATAGAAATCAGTACATTAATATAATTCGAGTCCGAACTCATCTTTCAGTTGCATCAGCGCCTGATTCTTCTGTGCCATCATCTGGAACTTCTCGACACGACCAACCGCCCGAACAGTTTCTGCAGGTTCACTTACCCGCACTGTCATCGCCACTTTGCTGTTCTTCAATCTTCCACGAAGATAAGTCTGTAATTCCGGAATCAAAGCTGTAAAATCTTTAGCAGCAATCTCATTATCGACCACTACTTCAAAAGTAGTCGAATTATTCAACAATACCGGACGTATCACTTGCATACGCTTTGCAATGGCCACCTGTTCTTTGGGTAACTGTCCCGCATATTCCTGCCAGTAATAATTCAAATCTCTGTCATTGAAAATAAAGTCTTCTTCCGGCTGTGTTTGCACCTGAGCAACATTGGTTTTGGCTGTATTCTGAGCAGCCTGATCACGTTGCGGATTTTTGATAGATACTCCCAAACTAGACATCTTCATTACAGGAATCTTCCGTTCCTCTTTGGAAATCGAAGAGATTCCAACACTCTGTGACGGCGCGGAAGCAGTATTTGCCGGAGCAGCAGCCCCCGAAGCAACAGATACCTGCGGTTGACGCACAGCAGTATTAGCGGCAGACGGCGCAATAGCCGGAGACGGAGCAGTATGAACAGTAGTCTGTTGAGCAGACGGTGCAGAAGCGACCTGCGGCTGCTGAGCTGCGGCAGGTTGGGTGAATACGGGTTTTATGGTCTGCTTAGGGCCACGCCCACCACTTACGTCATCCCCCTCGGTGGTAAGCTGGGCAACCTGTATCAAGGTCAGTTCCACCAGTAAGCGCTTGTTCTTGCTGGCACGGTAATTCAAATCACAATCATTGCAAAGCTTCATCGCACGGTAAAGGAACTGCAACGGGCATTTCTGCGCCTGTTCCTGATAACGCTGACGTATGCTCGCCCCTACTTCCAGTAATGGCAAGGTAGCTGCATCCTTACTGACCAGCAAATCCCGGCAATGAGAAGATAATCCGGTGATGAAGTGACTACCGTCAAATCCTTTATTCAGCACATCATTGAAAAGCAACAAGGCATCACTTACCCTGTTTTCTAGAAAACAATCCGTCAGACGGAAATAATATTCGTAATCGAGAACGTTCAAGTTCTCAATAACACTCTTATAAGTAATATTCCCTCCCGTAAAACTCACTACCTGATCGAAGATAGACAATGCGTCACGCATACCTCCATCCGCTTTCATTGCAATGACATTCAGCGCTTCGGGTTCTGCCGTAATATTTTCTTTTGCAGCAACGTACGACAAATGATTCACCGTATCTTCGACACTGATCCGGTTAAAATCATAAATCTGGCAACGGGAAAGGATAGTCGGAAGAATCTTATGCTTCTCCGTCGTAGCCAGAATAAAGATAGCGTGGCGGGGAGGTTCTTCCAATGTTTTCAGGAATGCGTTGAAAGCGGAAGCCGAGAGCATGTGCACCTCATCGATAATATATACCTTATATTTACCGATCTGTGGCGGGATGCGCACCTGTTCCACCAATTGACGGATATCATCCACCGAATTGTTGGAAGCGGCATCAAGTTCATGGATATTATACGACCGCTGTTCGTTGAAAGCCACACACGATTCGCATTCGTTACAGGCTTCACCATCGGCAGTAGGCGTCATACAGTTGATGGTTTTGGCGAAGATACGTGCACAAGTAGTCTTTCCCACCCCGCGCGGTCCGCAAAACAAATAAGCATGAGCCAATTTCTGGGTAGCGATTGCATTCTTTAATGTAGTAGTCAGCGCTCGTTGTCCCACCACCGATTCGAATGTGGACGGACGGTACTTACGAGCTGATACAATATAGTTCTCCATATCCGGGATTCTCTCTGTTTTTTTTGATTTTTCGCTTTCAGTGCAAATGTACACAAAAAAGTGATAAGTAATAAAGGATAGAGAAAGAAGTTTTGAACCTAAAGCGGTAAGTTTTTAAGTTATTAGTTTTATCTTTGCGGATATAAAAAAGAGAAGTTATGGATAAACTGATCACTATCTGGAGTTTCATATGCCGACGTAAGTATCTTATCACCGTCGTTGCATTTGCTGTTATCATTGGTTTTCTGGACGAGAACAGCCTGTTCCGCCGTCTGGGATACGAACGCGAAATCAGCCAGCTGAAAGAAGAGATAGAAAAATACCGGGCAGACTACGAAGAGAACACCAAACGTCTCAACGAGTTGAACAGCAATCCGGATGCTATCGAACAGGTGGCACGTGAAAAGTATCTGATGAAGAAGCCCAACGAAGATATTTACGTTTTTGAAGATAATAAATGAAACAATTAGTACCCGCACTTTTCGCCGTAGGCGCAATCATGGCTCTCACAGGGGCTGCTGTATATATCACCGGATGGAACTATGCTCCTTATATTTATACCATCGGAGCCGGATTCATTGCTCTGGCACAAGTAAACACACCGGTTAAAGGAAAAAGCAAAATTTTAAAACGTCTGCGCATCCAGCAGATATTCGGAGCACTTGCGCTAATACTGACGGGAGCTTTCATGTTTACCACCCGTGGAAATGAATGGATTGCCTGTCTGACTATCGCTGCCGTACTTGAACTTTACACCGCTTTCCGCATTCCACAGGAAGAAGCAAAAGAAGAGAAATAAAAAAACCTGTTCAAAGCTTCTCAGTCTTGAACAGGCATCAATTTATTAAAATCATGAATGCCCTTAGGAAACCCAAGGGCCTAAAAAAGACGTTTTTTATTTCTTAGCAGATGAATATCTGGCATTCAATCCATCTACAATTTCTTTTGTGATATTATATGCACTATCAGCATAAAGCAGATTATCGAAACCTGTGTTGCTGAAGATCAGGCTATATCCACGAGTCTTATTATATTCTTTCAGGAAAGCGTTGATAGAATCACGGAAAAGCAAACTGTTAGCATTATTGTCTTCCATCAGACCATTTTGAAGTTTGTTGCTCAATTCCTGCAAATCCTGTTCCATTTTAGCCAAACGATTGTATTCCTGCTGAGCTCTTTCCGGTGACAGGAAAGCATTGCTTTCATATTTCTTTTGGAATTCCTGTTTTTCTTTGTTCAAAGCTGTCATCTTCTGGTTCAGCGTCATGCGAACATTTTCGCTCTTCTTTACCATAGCCTCATTCAAGTCAATACAGAAATTGTATTTAGCCAACAAGGTATCTATTTCAACATAAGCTATTTTCATTCCAGACAATTCTGCATTAGCCGAAGCCGGAGTAGTTGCAACTTGATTATCAGCTTTGCCGGCGCATTGTGAGAATAAAACGATAAACGCAAGTGCAGCTAAACCGTTCATGAGGTAGTTTATTCTATTCATAACTCTAAAATATTGTTTTTAATTAATTAGTTCATACTATCGTTCAAGGCTTTTTCCAACTCATCAATAGAAAAACGTGATTTCTTTTGTGCTTCACGATCCTGCGACTGCGCACAACCGATTCCTTTCTTACGCAACTCTTTATTACCGCTCACATGACCATTAGGGAACTTCCCCCCCTTCGTAAAGAATACTTTCACCCCTAATAATAGCAGGGAAATAGCAACTATTAACAAAGTTATCAGTATAGTCTCAACCATTTCTATTAATTTTGTGAGTGCAAAGATAGGCTTTAATGAGAAATGAGTTCAGATAAGTCAAGCAAATTAACCATATTTAGCAATAAGAGGAACCAAAATGAACCTCCTATTCCTATTATAAAAGAAAAAAGCATGGAAAAAAAAGACCTTAAGCCGGCTGGCGTATTCAAGTATTTTGAGGAAATCTGCCAAGTGCCGCGTCCTTCCAAGAAGGAAGAGAAAATAATTGCCTACCTAAAGGCATTCGGAGCAAAACATAACCTGGAGACCAATGTAGACGAAGCAGGGAATGTACTGATCAAAAAGCCTGCCACTCCGGGCAAAGAAAACCTTCAGACTGTCATATTGCAATCGCACATCGACATGGTGTGCGAAAAGAACAATGATGTACAGCATGACTTCCTTACCGACCCTATCGAAACAGAAATAGACGGAGAATGGCTGAAAGCCAAAGGAACTACCCTCGGAGCTGATAACGGTATCGGTGTAGCTACCGAACTGGCTATTCTGGCGGATGACAGCATCGAGCACGGCCCGCTGGAATGCCTGTTTACCGTAGATGAAGAAACTGGTCTGACCGGAGCTTTCGAGCTGAAAGAAGGTTTCATGAGCGGTGATATTCTGCTGAACCTCGACTCCGAAGATGAAGGAGAAATCTTTATCGGATGTGCCGGAGGTATCGACTCCGTTGCAGAGTTTAGTTATAAAGAAGTAGAAGTCCCCGCAGGATACTTTTTCTTTAAAGTAGAAGTAAAAGGACTGAAAGGCGGTCACTCCGGTGGTGATATTCACTTGGGACGAGGCAATGCAAACAAGATACTGAACCGATTCCTGTCCCGAATGGCTAACCGGCAGGACCTGTATCTCTGCGAAATCAACGGAGGTAACCTGCGCAATGCCATCCCCCGCGAAGCATACGCCATCTGTGCAGTTCCCGAAGATGCCAAACATGACGTCCGCACGGAACTGAATATCTTCACCAGTGAAGTAGAAAACGAACTGGCCGTCACCGAACCGGACCTGAAACTGGTTCTTGAATCGGAAACTCCCCGCAAAATGGCTATCGACCAGGATACTACTACCCGCTTGCTGAAAGCATTGTATGCTGCTCCTCACGGTGTATATGCCATGAGTCAGGATATCCCCGGACTGGTAGAGACTTCAACCAACCTTGCTTCTGTCAAAATGAAACCGAATCATATTATCCGCATCGAAACCAGCCAACGCAGCTCTATCTTATCTGCACGCAATGACATGGCGAATACGGTGCGTGCCGTCTTCCAGCTGGCAGGCGCTGATGTGACCTTCGGTGAAGGTTATCCGGGATGGAAGCCGAATCCTCATTCAGCTATCCTCGAAGTGGCAGCAGAATCTTACAAACGACTTTTCGGTGTAGAGGCGAAAGTGAAAGCAATTCACGCAGGACTGGAATGCGGTCTGTTCCTCGACAAGTATCCGACTTTAGATATGATCTCTTTCGGACCTACTCTCACCGGAGTACACTCTCCCGACGAACGGATGCACATCCCTTCCGTTGAGAAGTTCTGGAAGCACCTGTTGGATATTCTGGCACATGTTCCTGCCAAGAAATAACAGTCAGGTAAGACATCATAGAAAAGATGATGGTGATAGCAGAAAAAGATTTGCTATGACCGTCATCTTTATTATAATGCTCTTTTTCGTGCCCTCTTATATCATAGGGCAAACTTCTTTTGCAAAGCAAACTTCCCTTACCGAAAAAGAATCGTTCAGCAATAAACAATCTGTTTCCCAGAAGAAGTCTTCCGCCGAAGAACGAATTCCCTTTCGTGTCATGAGCTGGAATGTAGAAAACCTCTTTGACACTCACCACGATACACTAAAGAACGATAATGAATTTCTCCCCGACGCTATCCGTCACTGGAACTACACCAAGTACAAGAAGAAACTGGCTGATATGGCCCGTGTCATCACTGCCGTCGGTGAATGGAATCCACCCGCCCTTGTAGGTCTTTGTGAAGTAGAAAACGACAGTGTACTACGTGATCTCACACGACGTTCTCCTTTAAAGGAACTGAGTTACCGGTATGTTATGACAAGTTCTCCCGATCTGAGAGGGATTGATGTTGCTTTATTATATCAACGTGACCTATTCAAATTATTATCTTTCCGGTCTATCCCCATCCCCTCATTCAAGCATCATCGCCCCACAAGAGATTTACTGCACGTCAGCGGACTATTATTAACCGGAGATACACTTGATGTAATCGTCTGCCATCTGCCTTCCCGGTCCGGTGGAGCCAAGGAATCCGAACCTTACCGGCTACACGCTGCCCGAATACTACGCACAGAAGCCGACAGTCTGCTGAATATCCGCCTTCATCCACAACTGGTCATCATGGGAGATTTTAATGACTACCCAACCAATAAATCCATCAAAGAAATATTAGAAGCTACTGATCCCCAACAGTCAGTCACCTTCCCCAATCCCCGGAAACTCTACCATCTGCTTGCCCGAAAAGCAACATCCCGCCATTTTGGCTCCTATAAATACCACGGAAAATGGGGATTGCTCGACCATTTGATCGTATCCGGCAATTTACTCGATACTTCCTCTAAATTCTTCACCGGTGAAGACAAAGCAACTGTTGCCCGCCTCCCCTTTCTATTGACAGAAGACAAGAAATACGGTGATGATGAACCTTTCCGTACCTATAAAGGAATGAAATATCAGGGAGGAATCAGTGACCATCTTCCTGTTTACGCAGATTTTGAACTCATTTTATACTAGCCGAAATACAAGGAGGATATAAATCCACTGTCAACCACTCCGCCGGACATAGCCGGAAAGAAAAAAAAGAGTTTTTTATGTTAATAAACGGGGTTCGATACAAAATTTACTTATTTTTGCAGGGTTTACAGCATTTACAAAAAATACCCCCAATGGAAACCTTTGACGAAAAACAACTTCTGAAGGCTATTAGCGAAGGAGATGAGAAAGCCTTTAAAACTTTCTTCCTATACTACTATCCCCGCATCAAAGGGTTTATCAACGGACTACTGCAATCGCAAGAAGAGGCCGAAGATTTATCGCAGGACATCTTTCTTACGTTATGGAACAACCGCTCATCCCTCCATACCATCAATAACCTTAAACCTTATCTTTTCCGCATTTCCAAAAATGCGGTGTATCGGCACATCGAACGCACACTACTGTTCAGGAACTATCAGCAGAAAGAAACCGAAAAGTATATCCCGCCACTGGAAAGCAACGAAACCGATGACAACATCCACCTCAAAGAACTCGAACTATTGGTGACAATGGTTGTAGAAAAAATGCCTCCGCAACGACAGAAAATATATAAGATGAGCCGGGAATCAGGAATGAACAACGAAGAAATAGCCCGCGAACTAAGCATCAACAAACGAACAGTAGAGAACCACCTTTCACAAGCACTTACCGACATCCGAAAAGCATTATTCATAACCTTTATTCTATTTTTCTAAAAAAAAGTAGAATAGAGGCTGTGCGTTATTAATCTGTTACGTATCTTATATATGTAACTACACCTAAAATGCGCTAATATGTCGAACGCTCATAAAATAATTAAAAACTTTACTTCCGATAAGTTCGGTCCGGAACTTAAAGAGAAGTTATGGAAATGGCTTGTCGACTCCAGTGAACAGGCGGAAAAAGATGAAGCATTGATGGAATTATGGGAAGATCAGAATTTCAAAGCCGATGCAAGTACTGAACGTTCCTATCAGAACTTCCGCAGGAAAATTGCGCCCCGACAGCGGAAGGCAACTGCAAGGTATACCTTGCGCAGATGGCTGCAGGTGGCGGCTGTATTACTGTTTCCCCTGCTCTCTATGGTGGCATCCTACCTATATATACAATCGAATGAAGAGCATACAGAACTTGTCGAGTACTATGTGCCCAGAGGCGAACAAAAACAGGTTACCTTGCCCGATGGCACCACAGCATACCTCAACTCAGGAACTTTACTGGTATATCCGCAAAAGTTCACCGGGGATATCCGTTCGGTATATCTGATAGGAGAAGCTAATTTTGACGTAAAGAAAGACAAGCAACATCCATTTATCGTCAAGACCAACCATCTGAAAGTAAAAGTATTGGGAACTAAATTCAACGTACACGCTTATGCAGAAGACGAGAAGACAACCACTACTTTGGAATCGGGTTCCGTAGTCGTTCAGAAAGCAAACAATGAAGATATCATCACCCTTACACCGAACGAGCAACTGGAATATGACAACCCGTCCGGAGAATTTAATAAAAAGATTATCGACGCCTCTGTCTACTCCGGCTGGACCAGAGGCGAGCTGAACTTTGCGGCAATGACTCTCAGTGATATTTTCATTACGATAGAGAGAATATACGACATACACATCATCGTCCCTCCGCATCTGGCTACCACCGATGTATATACCATCAAGTTCAAACAAAAAGCTCCTATCAAGGAGATCATGAATATCGTGACCAAAACCATAGGAAACATAGACTATAAAGTCGAAGACGAGAACATTCTCTTAATTTATTCACCCCTAAATAAGAAAGGAGGCCGATAGACAGAAAAAAGGGAGTCGATATTTCGCGGATACCAACTCCCCCAAATCAAAATTACTTCATTTAAATTAGTTGTGTACACTTAAATTAGTATTAATGATTAACTCACAAAAGTATGAAATTTTATAAATTGTCGGGCATAGGTTATCCCGTAAAAATTCATAAATTTTATATATTGTTATTCGCTTTATGTTTTTATAACATAGCCTATGGGCAAAATCAGCCAATAACGGTATCTATGAAAAACCAACCTCTATTAAAAGTATTCGAAATCATTGAAGATCAGACCGATTTTAGTATCGCTTATAATCAGACGAAACTGGACGTGAAACAAAAGGTCAGCGCCAATTTTGTCAGAGAAGCAGTCTCTTCTGTTCTGAACTCCGTACTCAAAGGAACAGGATTCACTTACAGACAGGAAGGTAAGCATATTATTATCATTCCTGTCCCGGCAAAGGCAGAAGCAGCCCCCAACAACACTACTTCTACCCAGCAGTCCATAAAAATACGGGGAACCGTAACAGATGCGCAGGGCGAACCTCTGATTGGAGCAAATGTTCTGGTTGACGGCAGCAAACAAGCGACCATTACCGACATGAATGGGGAATTCTCACTGGAAGTACCTGCCAACAGTAAGTTACGGGTTACTTATATCGGTTACGTCACACAAGAAGTAACAGTCAAAAACAAGACACTTTTCAACATACAGCTACAGGAAGATACCCAGACTATGGATGAAGTGGTAGTCATCGGATTCGGAACACAAAAAAAAGTGAATATGACCGGCGCTGTAGCCTCTGTAAATATCAAAGAGTCGTTGGGCGACCGCCCGATTACCAACGTTTCGGCTGCCCTGCAAGGAGTCGTGCCGGGACTAAAAATTGAATCGACAACGGGAACTCCGGGAGACGACATGACGTACAATATCCGTGGAACAACCTCCATCAACGGTGGTGAGCCTCTCGTATTGGTAAACAACGTACCGATGGATATCAACATGATTGACCCGCAGGATATTGAATCTGTCTCTATTTTGAAAGATGCCGCTTCCGCAGCTATCTACGGTGCCCGCGCAGCTTTTGGTGTGATTCTGATTACAACGAAGCAAGGTAAAAAGGACATGGCTCCCAGATTCAATTACAACAACAACTTCTCTTTCTCGAAAGCATCAGAGCTTCCGCAGAAAGCAAGTCCGCTGGAATCGGTACTGGCGTACAAGGAAATGGGATGGGCAAACGATACCTATGTAGACGGAAAAAACATCACCCAATGGGAAGGCTACATACGAGACTATCAGGCGAATCCTTCCAACTATCCGAACGGATATATTTTCGACGATCAGGGCAACCTGTTCCTTATGCGGGAGAATGATATGTTTGCCGATATGATGGATAACTTCGGATTCATGCAGAACCACAGTTTCTCCGTATCGGGAGGCAGCCAGCGTACCAGCTACCGACTAAGCCTGGGATATACCGGTGAGGACGGCATTCTGGTAACGGACAAAGACAAATTTGACCGTATCAATATGTCCAGCTTCCTGAGTGTCGACGTAAACAAATGGCTAACTACCCAACTGGATATCAGATATGCAAACTCTACCCAGAACAAGGTGGAGCAAGGCGGACGAAACGGTGTCTGGGGAAGTGCCATGCACCTGCCGTCCTACCACAACATCCTGCCGTACGAACAAGACGGCATCGAATATCCTGCCGAAACGTCCGCTACTTTCGTACGCTACGGAGAACCGAGGGTGATCAAGAAGACCAACCTGCGTACTTTGGGACGTGTCATCATCTCTCCGCTGAAAGGACTGAAAATAACAGGTGAATATACCTACAACCGGATCACCGAGTACAACCGGATGTACGTCAACAAATACAAGTATATAGGATTCAACTTTACAGGGCTGCTGAACAATGTAGAGAACTCACGTTATGCCCTGACGCAAGGTTTCACCAATTACAACGCTATTAACGCATTCGCCAATTACGACTTTTCAATAGGTAAACATGATATCTCTATTATGGGTGGTTACAATCAGGAAGAGAGTCATAAGGAATCGCAATGGTCGCAGCGCACGGACGTATTACTGGAAAATCTGCCGTCGCTCTCCGGTTCTACCGGAACGGCATCCGTCACCGACAGTTTCGATGAATATGCTATCAGAGGTTTGTTCTACCGTGTCAATTACACTTACGACGGTAAATACATGTTCGAAGCCAACGGACGTTACGACGGTACATCCCGTTTCCCGAAAGACAGCCGTTTCGGTTTCTTCCCTTCTTTCTCCGCCGGATGGCGCATTTCGGAAGAAGCATTCATGAAGAATACCAAAAGCTTCCTGTCAAACTTGAAACTACGTGCCTCATGGGGCTCTATCGGCAACCAGATCATACTGAAGCCGGACAACACTCCGGAAAACTATCCCTACATCCCTTCTATGTCACCTTACCTGACGGAATGGCTGGTGGACGGACAAAAGACGACTACACTGAATGCACCGGCAATGGTCAGCAGCAGTTTCTCGTGGGAAAAGGTATATACACTGGACTTCGGAGTCGATTTCGGATTCTTCGACAACCGCTTTAACGGTACTTTCGACTGGTATCGCCGCGACACCAAAGGGATGCTGGCACCCGGTATGGACCTACCGTGGGTAGTGGGAGCCACCGCCGCCAAACAGAACGCCGCTGACCTGAAGACGTACGGCTGGGAACTGGAACTGAACTGGAGAGACCGCATCAACAAGGACTGGAGCTACCGGATCGGATTCAACCTGTACGACTCACAAAGTGAAATCACGAAATACAATAATGAGACCAACCTGCTAGGCGACAAGATTTACCGCAAAGGCATGAAAATGGGAGAAATCTGGGGATATGTCACCGACCGCTTCTACACGGAAGACGACTTCAACGCAGATGGTACACTAAAACCGGGAATCCCCATTCCGAAAGGAGCAGGAAAAGTTTTTCCGGGAGACGTGCTGTATAAGAACTTCGATGACGATACCGAAACCATCTGGAGCGGCGAAGGAACCGCCGACAATCCCGGCGACCAGCGTATCATCGGTAACTCGACTCCGCGTTTCCACTACGGCATCACCGCAGGAATCAGCTGGAAAGGACTCGACCTCTCTATCTTCCTCCGAGGCGTAGGCAAACGGGATTATTGGCGCACCGACCAGATCGCATGGCCTACCGGAGGCTGGGGAAGCCTGTTCAAAGAAACTCTCAACTTCTGGACTCCGACTAACACCAATGCCTATTATCCGCGTGTGTATTCCAACGACGGGGTAAACACAAGCTACAACCACTGGAAACAGTCGAAGTATCTCGCCAACGCCTCTTACCTGAAACTGCAAAACATCACGCTTTCCTATACCTTGCCCAAAGTATGGTCCCAGCGTCTCTACTTCGACGATGTGAAAGTATTCTTCAGCGGAGAGAACCTCTACACGTGGGATCACCTGCCGGAAGGACTGGAAACCGATATGCTGTCAAAAGGTGCCTGGGAATATCCGTTCATGAGAAAATTCTCTTTCGGTATCAATGTTACATTCTAATAACCAATGTATTATGAGAAAATATTTAATCTTTATATGTACAGTTTTGTTAGCAAGCTGTCTCAATAACGATTTCCTGGAAAGGTATCCTTTGGGAGACCCGACTGCCGAAACGGCTTTTGAAACATACGACAATTTCAAGGCATACGCCTGGGGATTGTATGAAACCCTGCCTTCATTGGGCTATGGCTCGGAAAATTCTACGGACGACATCTCGTACAACCAGACAAGAGGAACCAGCGAAAGCAACTGGATCAGAAAACTGGTGACCATCCCCGACAAGAAAGACAATACTTCCTGGAACTATTACAGCTATATCCGGAGGGTCAACCTGATGCTCGACCGCATTGACGGTTCGAAAATGACGGATGTAGAAAAGGCGAACTGGCGTTCCGTCGGTTACTTTTTCCGTAGTTACCGCTACCTGTCTCTCCTGTCGGCTTACGGTGGCGTACCCTGGATTGATCATGTGCTGAGCGACGACGAAACAGAACTGATCAAAGGCCCTCGTGCCTCCAGAGATGAAATAGCCGGTCACATTCTGGAAGACCTGCAATTTGCCGAAAAGAATATCAACGTGAACGGAGAAGGCAGAAACACCATCAACAAGGCTTGTGTACAGGCTTTACTCTCCCGTTTCTGCCTTTTCGAAGGTACCTGGCGTAAATATCACGGACTCAACAACGCCGAAACTTATCTGCGGGAATGCAAACGGGTATCCGCCGAACTGATGCAGACTTATCCGAACGTGGCGGACTGCTACGACGATCTGTTCTGTTCACTGGAACTGAAAGATGTTACCGGCGTCATTCTGTACAGAGAATATTCGGATGCTGTCGGTGTAGTGCACGCTGTCAGTATCGGGGGAACGACCGCTACCTCCTTTTACAATCCGACCCGCGACTTAGTGGACAGTTACCTGTGCACGGACGGAAAGCCACGCTGGACGAGTGACGCCTATCTGGGTGACAAGGATATATACGACGAGTTCAGCAACCGTGACCATCGTTTGTGGCTGCACGTCACTCCTCCTTACCGGGTAGACCGTTCGGCTTCCAGCACAGCCTGGGACAATAAATGGAAATTTACGGATAACTCCAAAGACCGCAGTTTTATCGACAGCCTCACCGTCCGCATGGGAATCGGGTACGGCACCAGCAAGGAACGACAGAAGTTATTGCCATTCCGTCAAGGATATGACGGTGGTATTCTGGGTGCATCGCCTCACTTTGACTTCTATCTGGAGAACCAGCCGTGGTACAAGTCTGCCTTCGGATATAACAACTGGAAATACTATTGCTGCTACCTGAGCATGGGCAGCCAACGAAATGAAGAGACGGATATGCCTATTTTCCGCATCGAAGAAGTCATGCTGAACTACGCGGAAGCCATGTGCGAACTCGGCGAGTTTGACCAGACAGTTGCCGACGTCACAATCAACAAACTGCGCCCGCGTGCCAATGTAAAACTCATGAAAGTCTCGGAAATAAACTCAGCCTTCGACCCGAAACGTGATCTCGGAAATCCGGATTATCCCAACGACTACGAAGTGAGTCCGCTATTATGGGAAATACGACGGGAACGACGCATCGAACTGTTCTCCGAAGGATTCCGTTTCGACGACCTGAGAAGATGGAAGAAATGCCATTATGCACTGAAGAAGAAACTCGGACAATACGTACGTGCATCCGACTTCACGGCAGGAACCAATGTGACTATCGACGGTGGCGGCTCCGAAGGATATCTCGAATTCCATCCGAAACAGAATCATCTATGGCCGGATTACTATTACCTCAATCCTATTCCACGCAACGAACGGGTACTGAATCCCCAACTCGAACAGAATCCGGGATGGGAGGAAGGAAATTAACCGGTAATCCATCACCAACCGGATAATCCGGAACTAACCGGAAGAGGCTGTGGCAAATATTGGCTCTTCTTGACAGTCATCCCAATGACAGGACAAGCATTTCGTCATTAGCGTGGCTGAAAGACCTTGATATTTGACACTGCCTCTTCCCTTTTTAACTGTATTGATTTCGTAAGTTTACTCAAAAGAATAATTGAGTACTTGAAATTTATTCGTATTTTTGAGACATCAGACTAATACGGGTAATCCTTTTGCCGACTCTTACAAAATCTAAATAAACACACTGTACCCCATGAAGCACCTAATTTTTACAGCTCTCTTTCTTCTATCGTACACAGTCGCCGTCCGCGCCCAAATCGTATTTCCTACCCCCAATCAAGTAGAAATGCAGACAGGCAACCTGATTTTAGGGAAAAAGGTTTCTATGTACGCCGAAGACACTACCGCTTTTTATCTAAACCTTTTTCGAGAAGAAGTACTCTCCCACACTCCCATCAAATGGCAAAAAAAAGAATCCAAAGCCGATATCTGCTGGATAACCGACTCATCCCTGCCCCCCGAAGGTTACCGGATCAAGATTCATCCGCAACAGATGGTAATCAGCGCCTCCGACAAAGGAGGATTCACCTATGCCGTACAAACGCTACGCCAATGGGTAGCCGGTTCAGCAGGATCTATCACCTTTGCCTGCGCAAGCGTGACGGACTATCCCCGCACACAGTGGCGCTGCTTCTTACTGGACTCCGGACGTCAGTTCCAGAAGATTACCACCATCAGAAAGTATATCGACATGGCTTCACTGCTCAAAATGAACTACTTCCACTGGCATCTGACCGAAGGACTGGGATGGCGCATCGAAATCAAGCAATATCCGCACCTCACCCGGACTGGCGGTTCGGTAGGCAAAGGAGAAGAACAGCAGGGATTCTATACACAGGAAGAAATACGGGATATCATCGAATATGCCCGTCAACGGAATATCACCATCGTCCCCGAAATAGATATGCCGGGCCATGCCGAAGCTGCTCTCTCTGCCTATCCGGAGCTCGGTTGTTTCGGATTGCCGGTAGAGATACCGCAAAGCGGATTTACCCAGAACATATTTTGTGCAGGAAAAGACGGAACTCTCCGTTTCCTGAAAAACGTACTGGATGAAGTATGCGCCCTCTTTCCTTCTCCCTACATACATCTGGGCGGAGACGAAGCCCCGAAAGGCAACTGGGATCAATGCCCGGATTGCCGGAAAAGGATTACCACAGAAGGACTGAAAGACAGTCACGACCTCCAGCTATGGTTCTCTGCGCAAATGGCAAACTATCTGAAGTCGAAAGGACGGAAAGCCATCTTCTGGGGCGACGTAGTCTATCATGACGGCTACCCGTTGCCGGACAATACTGTTATCCAGTGGTGGAACTATCGGGGACACAAAGACCTCGCACTCAGAAACGCCGTCAAACACCATTATCCGGTCATTTGCAGTTCCAACTACTATACGTATCTGAACTTCCCCGTCACCCCGTGGAAAGGATATACGGAAGCACGTACGTTCGACTTGAAAGATGTCTATCTGAACAACCCTTCCGACAAAGCCATCAGCGAGAAAAATCCGCTGATACTTGGCATGAGCTGCGCATTATGGACCGACGACGGAGTCACGGAACGAATGATAGACCGACGACTTTTCCCCCGCATCCTCGCTCTGTCCGAACAGATGTGGCACGAGGGGGAAGCGCTTGACTTCGACCGGTTCTACCGGAACATCCTTCACCGCAAAGCATGGTTCGAAGAAGCTGGATTCGAATTCGGACCGGCTCTGAAAGAAGATGTAACGAAAGATTATAAATGGGATTAAAAAAAAGAACATCATGAACAAAAGAAATTTATTGATCGCAATACCCGCCCTGTGCAGCGGTTACCTGCACGGACAAACCCAACCCGCATCTCCCAACGTTATCTATATTTTAATGGACGATCTGGGATATGGAGATATCGGTTGCTTCGGACAAGACAAAATAGAAACACCCCATATCGACCGTTTATGCAGCGAAGGCATCAAACTGACACAACATTATTCCGGTTCCCCCGTATCAGCTCCGGCACGCTGCGTACTGATGACAGGTATGCACTCCGGTCATGCGCAAATCCGCTTCAACAATGAGTTAGCCGAACGCGGAGCAGTAAACAACTACGACTCGGTGTACGTTCATAAAGAGCTGGAAGGGCAATTCCCCCTACAGGCGAACACGATGACTATCGGGCGAATGATGCAACAAGCGGGATATACCACCGGATGTTTCGGCAAGTGGGGACTGGGGTATCCGGGTTCCGAAGGAACTCCCAACAAACAGGGGTTCGACCGATTCTACGGATACAATTGCCAGCGCCAGTCGCACACATACTATCCTCCTTTTCTGTATAATGACGAAGAACGTGTCTACCTGTCCAACAAAGTGACAGACCCTCACCGAAGCCCTCTGGATAAAGGTGCCGATCCGAACGATCCAGCCAGCTACGCTAAATATACGCAAAAGGAATATGCCAACGATCTGATCTTTGATGAACTGATGGGATTTGTCGATGCCAATAAACGCAAACCGTTTTTCCTGATGTGGACCACTCCCCTGCCGCACGTCTCGCTTCAGGCACCCGAACGCTGGGTACAGCATTATGTAAAGAAATTCGGGGACGAAAAGCCTTACACCGGACAAGCGGGATATCTGCCCTGCCGGTATCCGCATGCTACCTATGCGGCTATGATCAGTTATTTCGACGAGCAGATCGGCCAACTGATCGAAAAACTGAAAGCGGAACATCTGTACGAAAATACCTTGATTGTGTTTACTTCAGATAATGGTCCTACGTTCAACGGAGGCAGCGATTCTCCCTGGTTCAACAGCGGGGGACTTTTCAATTCAGCATACGGATGGGGCAAATGTTTCTTGCATGAAGGAGGTATCCGTGTCCCCGCCATTATCACATGGCCCGGCAAAATAAAACCCGGTACGCAAAGTGACCACATCTGCGCTTTTCAGGACGTAATGCCTACGCTGGCAGAACTGGCAGGCATCACTTGTCCGCCAACGGACGGAATCAGCTTTCTGCCCACATTGCTCGGCAAAAAAGGGAAACAAAAAGAACACACTTATTTATATTGGGAATATCCTGACCCAAGGATTGGCAACAAAGCAATCCGCATGGGAAAATGGAAAGGAATCATCACGGACATCCGGAAAGGCAATACGCAAATGCAGCTTTATAATCTGGAAACGGACATCAGAGAAGAACACGATGTGGCTGCGCAACATCCCGATATCGTAAAACGCTTCGAACGACTGATGAAAGAAGCTAGAAACGGTCCGGACTTTTAACGACCTTCCTTGCTAACTAACGGGACATACCGGAGCATCATCCGTAACATCCCTGCGAAAGACTTGTGCCAACGCTTTGGCACAACTATGCCAATAGCTTGGCACGGCCGTGCCACAGGCGTGGCACAGTTGTGCCAAGCCTGTGGCAAAGATGTCCCCTATAGAGTTAGTCAGAATACTGGTATACCTTCAAGTCGAACTTCGGCACCATCGCCAGCAAATGGTCGAAGATATCCGACTGAATCCGCTCGTACTCTTTCCACACCTTATTGCGGGAAAAGAAATAAACCTGAATAGGAACTCCGTACATGGTAGCCTCTTTCTGACTGATAATCAAATCCAAATCCTGATTCACCACCGGCAGACTGCAAAGATACCGCTCGATATACACCCGATAAACCTGTGAATTGGTGGGCACCACTCCTTCCTCCGGCTGATAATCCGCTATGAGTGGAATCTCTTTCCGATAACGGTCGAGCATCTCCGGCGTACAAAACTGGAGTGTCGTCAGGTCCAGTGTAATATTCTTCATCACCCGCCGCCCACCGGAATCCTTCATGCCACGCCAGTTCTGAAAAGGACTGCTGACCAGCGTATAAGGCGGAACCGTAGAAATCGTATTATCAAAGTTCTGAATCTTGACCGTGTTAAGCGTAATCTCCTGCACCGTACCATTCGCGGCACCGGAAGGAAGCGTGATCCAGTCTCCCGGACGCACCATATCATTGGCAGAAAGCTGAATACCTGCCACAAATCCCAAAATGGAATCCTTGAATACCAGCATCAGGATGGCTGCCGAAGCACCCAGTCCCGCAAACAGACTAGCAGGCGATTTATTTACAAGGATAGAGATAATCACAATCCCCCCGATAAAAAACAAAAGTACCTGAAGTACTTGAATGAATCCTTTCATCGGTCGGTTCTTCATTGTCTCCTTTCCATCGTAAATATCCATGATCATCAGCAGAATCCCATTGATAGCCAGCAGCAAAGAAAAGATGATATAAATGGCACAAGCCTTCTGCGAAATAACCAGCAGTTCCTTGCCACGCATGAAAGCCATCGGCAACAGGGCATAGACAAGGATGGCGGGAATCGTATGAATCAGATTATGAAACACTTTACGTTTCATCAGCAATGTATTCCAAAGATGCGGTTTCCTGCGGGTATACTGCCTCATTCCTCCCACCAGAATTGCCTGACAGAGATAGTCCACCCCTACAGCAATGGCTATCATCAGTATAGCAATAATTGTTTCATCAAAACGATCGGCAACCTTCGCATCTATCCCCCAATCTATCAGGATTTTGTTCATCCATTTTCCTAAATCGACTACTAACATAAGTTCTTTCTTTATATATCATTTATATAGAAAGATAACAGTGAAAACCTACGTTTGGTTTAAAAAAAAGACTGGCGTCCGATTTACTAGAAATCAAGACCGCCAGTCCCACTGCTACTCTCTAAGCATTTCTTTTATAGTGGCAGACCGTAGCGTCCATCTACAATTTTCTCCAACTGTGCTGCCATCTTCTTTACCAGTTCCGGATTCTGACCCGCCACATTATTCTTTTCTTTCGGATCTTTCTTCAGATCGTAAAGCTGCGGTTCCTTACTGTTTCCCAACTCGATATTCACTGCTTTCAGATATGCCGGTCCATTTCCCGGACGGAGATATTTCCATCTTCCGTCTGTCACCGACAGGTTATTCTGTGCATTCTGAAGTACCAGCCATTCGCGTCCCTTCTTTTGCTTGCCTGTCCACGCTTTCAGCATCGGTTCACTATCCGGTGCCGCACCTTCCGGCAAGCGGACATTCAGCATTTCAGCAAAAGTAGCAAACCAGTCTATCTGACAGAGCAATGCATCCGAAACTGTTCCCGGACGGATCACACCCTGCCAGCTCCAGATACAAGGAATACGTGTACCCGCTTCGAACGAACTGTACTTTCCTCCGCGATAAATGCCGCCCGGAGTATGATCGCCTAGCAATTCCACTGCCTGATCCTTATATCCGTCGTCCACTACCGGACCGTTATCACTGGAAAGAATCACCAGTGTATTCTTATCCAATCCCAGTCGTTCGAGTGCATTCAGAATCTCGCCTACCGACCAGTCAAATTCGAGCAGACAATCGCCGCGAGGTCCCATGCCGCTCTTTCCTGCGAACTGTGGAGACGGAACACGGGGAACATGCGCATCCTGCGTGGCAAAATACAGGAAGAAAGGAGCAGACTTGTGTCCTTCAATAAAGGAAACAGCTTTTCCTGTCAGCGTCTCCGCAATCTTCTCATCCTGCCAGAGAGCCGACTTTCCGCCCTTCATATATCCGATACGGGAAATACCGTTCACGATACTCTGGTCGTGTCCGTGAGAAGGATGCATTTTCAGCAACTCCGGATTGTCCTTCCCGGTAGGTTCTCCCGGAAAGTTCGCTTTGTAACTTACCTGAATCGGATCATTCGGATCAAGGTTGATCACCTGATCATTCTCTACAAATACACAAGGAACACGGTCGCCCGTAGCTGCCATGATAAAGGAATATTCGAAGCCGATATCATTCGTTCCCGGCTGCAAAGGCTTGTTCCAGTCTTGTTCTCCGCCCTTGTCGCCCAGTCCCAGATGCCATTTGCCTACGACTCCGGTGTTGTATCCGGCATCCTTGAACAGGTTCGCCATTGTATAGCGTTCCGGACGGATAATAGCCGCAGCGTCTCCGGCAGCAATACCTGTTCCGGCTTTGCGCCATGCATATTCACCGGTCAGCATCGCATAGCGGGAAGGCGTACTGGTAGCAGCTGCACTGTGCGCATTGGTAAAACGTACTCCCATTTTGGCAAGACGTTCCACATTAGGAGTATGAATAGTCTTGGCTCCGTTACAACTCAAATCGCCGTAACCGATATCATCCGCATAGATAAAAACAACATTCGGACGCTGGGTTTGTTTCTCCTGAGCAGTGGTCTGAGAAGCCAGACAGGAAGTTAACGCTAAAGGTAATATACCATAAAATTCTTTTCTCATTTTGTCTTTTGATAATTATTAGGTTAGAATGAATAAGTATCTATTCTCAAAGTGATGTACTTATTAAGTTAAAATTCAAAGCTTCGTCAAGGAGCTACGGTCACTCCGATTTCATTCATTTCTACTTGCGCCGTTGTAGCCGTAGGGGTGGTAGCTTCCAGCTTGATAAAGCGTGCCTTTTCCTTCTGACCGAAAGTGACAGTCTGCGGCAACGGATTATGCATGATATTGCTGAACTCACCGTTGGCAGGCACTTCCTTCCAGTTCTTGCCATCTGCGCTCACGTAGAATTTGTAACGGAAAGCCATCGTCGGTTTCGCTTCCGCTTTCAGAGGTGCATAAGTAAATGCGGAGAGTTCGACTTCTTTGCCCAAATCAATGGTCAACGGAGAAGCAGCCACCTGTTTCCATGAAGCACGAGGCAGATTGTTCCAGTTTTCCGTCCGGTTCTCTTCTTCCAAAGGGTCTGCATAGTAGGCTGCCACCTGACTGATGTGAGCCGTCAGACGACATTCGTTGATCTTCACCCGAAGCTGGGTAGCCTTTACTGCCGGAAAACGAACCATACGCTTATAGCCTACAGTCGTTCCTTTCGCCACTTCCTGCCAGCCTTGTTCCGTCAATGCCTCTACGGTAAAAGACTCCACCCGTTGCCCTTTCGTGATATCTTCCTGCAACATCACAACGTTGATTTCCGACTCCGGTTTCAAGGAATAAACAGTTTCACTGCCGGAAACAGCCTCCCAGTCTTTTCTTCCTTTCTCTACCCGGTTGTTCGTAAATATCTTCTCCCGATAAGCAGCAAATTCGTTCAACCGCTGCACATCCGCTTCATTAATCAATCCTCTGCGGTCGGGAGGAATATTCAGCAAGAGCACCGAGTTATAGCCTACCGATTGGAAATAGATATCAGCCAGATGTTTTAAGGATTTCACTTTGCTGTCTTCTTCCGCATGATAAAACCATCCCGGACGGATAGACACGTCTACTTCCGAAGGATACCAGAATAACTCCGTTGCCTTTTCCAGCATCGCACGGCTTCCTAAATCTTCGGCTTTGCTAAAGACGCCCAGTCGTTTGTTGTTTTCTTCGGAACGAGCATAAATGCCCGGAGTCAGCACCGTTGCACTCCATTCCGTTTCGCGTCCCAATCCTTTTTCATTACCTATCCAACGGACATCATCGCCCATAATTGCCATCACCGCTTTCGGCTGCAACTGTTGGATAGTCTTGTAGAACGCATCCCAGTCATAGATTTGTTTCTTTCCGTTCGGTCCTTCTCCGTTTGCGCCGTCAAACCACACTTCGTGCACTTCGCCGTAATTAGTAAGTAATTCCGTTAATTGCCGAATAAAGAATTCGTTGTATTTAGGAGAATCTCCGTAGCATTCCGCATTCCGGTCCCACGGAGAGAGGTAGACTCCGAATTTCATATCATATTTATCGCAAGCGTTACGCAGTTCTTTCACTACGTCGCCCTGACCGTTTTTCCAAGGGGAAGAGGCTACCGAATGTTTCGTGGTAGCTGTAGGCCACAGACAAAAGCCGTCATGATGCTTTGCCGTGAGAAGTACCATTTTAAATCCGGCGTCTTTCAAGGTGCGCACCCATTGTTCTGCATCCAGCTCTGTAGGGTTAAAGATAGCAGGGTCTTCCTGACCATCGCCCCATTCGCGTCCGGTGAATGTGTTGATACCGAAATGCAGGAAAGCAGTCAGCTCCATTTGTTGCCACGCAGCCTGCTGGGGGGTAGGAACCAGCCTTGCTGCCATATCGATTTTTTGTTCGAGGGTTGCATCCTGTGGAAATTCAACATGCTTCACATAGTAGTTTTCTTTCGTCAGTCCACATCCGCCCAACGTTATCACAGAAGATAAAAAGAGAGAAGTAAGTAGTTTGTTCATCATAATAAATATTGATTTAATGCTAATGAGACAAAGATAAATATAAAGGAGCAAATTTCATGGCTTTCCCGAAGCGCTTTTCATTAAACTTCGCTAAATCCATGCCATTCGCTCCCCTATATTCTATCTCAATGCAATATTTCTATCCAAATGCAATCAGTTTCAGGCTATTTTACCGGATAAAGCGTAAATTCAAAACTCTGCTTTTTCACCGGTACCAGATATTGCGGCAATACACCCGGTCCGCAGGTAGCCGTACCTACTCCTGCCTGTTCGGCATCCAGATGTATAGTTATCATTCCGTCACGCTCCAGTTCATTAATGTGGTGCGCCTTCTCTAATAATACATCCGAGAAAGGAATGATACTAAACTGGAAAGGACGATTCGATTCCATAAAGACACCTTCGCCTGCCTGATCCGTCAGTTTCGCCCAGCGTACATCTGTCCGGTTAGCTGTAGATTGTGGGGTAGCGTAATAGTGGAACATCCGTTCTACCGTCGTATCATACAGTCCTATCCTACCGGACTGGTTGCGGTCGATATACGTTTCATGATCGCCACGTCCCAGATAAGATACTTGATTATAAGCATCTGCCATGCGGAAGGTCAGCCCCAGACGAGCCATCGACTTCACAATCGCCGTATCCGGCTGGAAGGTGGTGCGAACCTTCAATGCCCCGTTCTTGTCGAGTGCATAAACAAAATCCGCCATTCCTACTTTCTGTCCTTTCCCATTAAGAATCTCAGCACGGACCGTTGCCGATGTCTTTTCTTCTTTCAGTGACACCACTTTCTGTGTCAGATTGTTCAAACCTGCCTTGCGCCACAGACGGGCTCCGTTCCTATCCCGGTTATCATTATCCGTAGCCGGACGGAACAGGCTCAAAGTGATTGGTGCAGCCAGCAATTCCTTTCCATCCAAAGTCAGGGAAGAAAGTGCCCCGGTATTCTTGTCCACAACAAAAGCTGTTTCTCCCGCCTTCTGCGGACGATAAGCCGTCGTATTCTTATTACCGGCAAGTACAAACTGGTCGTATGCCACTTCCCAGTCGGTATCCACTAGCGGAGTGGCCTCTTTACGGCTCCAGCTTAGGTTCAGATAGGCTTCCCGAACGGTATTCGGAAGTTTGACGGCACCCAAAGTGACATCTACCGTAGCGTGCGGCTCGCAGTCTACTTCCTTCGTGCCTTCGGCAAGTACGGTTCCATCCTCCCCTTTCACATTCCAACGCAGGATATATTCATTCAGATTAGAAAAGTCATACCAGTTCTTTATGCAGACTTTCAGATTCTTCCGGTCTGACAAAGTCGCTTTGATGTTCTGATATATTTTCTTCACTTCGAGTAGATGCGGATGCGGTTCACGAACAGCATTCACCAGACCGTTGCCACAGAAATTACCGAAGCTGGGGATTCCTTCCGGTCCGTAATCGCCTCCATAAGTCCAGTACCATTTTCCGTCTTTGTCTATTTCACGGAAGTTCTGATCCACCCAGTCCCAAATGCAGCCCCCTTGTGCCATCGGCTCATTTTCAAAGACTTCCCAGTATTCTTTCATTCCACCGCAACTGTTACCCATAGCGTGCAGATATTCGCAAAGAATGAAAGGACGGTAAATATCCTTCTTACCCACGTATGCCTTAATTTCGTCCACACTGCGGTACATACGGCAATAGATGTCCGTGTTGTAATTCAGTTCAGCACGTTCATATTGCACGGGACGGCCTTTCTCTACCGATTTCAGCCAGTCGTAAGTACGTTCGAAGTTGATGCCGTTGCCGGCTTCATTGCCCTGTGACCAGATCACGATAGCCGGATGATTCTTGGAACGTTCGTACATACGGTGTGTACGGTCCATGTGAGCGGTCAGCCAAGTACTGTCTTTGGCAAGGGAGGCAGGCCCGTATCCCATGCCATGCGATTCGATATTCGCCTCATCAATCATATACAGCCCGTAGCGGTCGCAAAGCTGATACCAGTACGGATGAGTCGGATAATGTGAGTTACGCACCATGTTGATATTATGCTGTTTCATCAGGCGGATATCCTGTTCCATCAGTTCTTTGCTTACGGTACGTCCCAGTTGCGAATGTTCGTGACGGTTCGTCCCTTTCACCAGCACCGGAACACCGTTAATACAGAAACGTCCGTCCTTGATTTCCGAAGTACGGAAACCGACTTCACAACCGGTCAGTTCGGTTACTTTTCCTTGCGCGTCTTTTAATTCGAGTACCAAGGTATAAAGGTTAGGATGCTCCGCATTCCATGCTTTTACTTCCGCAATCTTCTTTTCATCGAAAGCGATAAAGTTACTCAGTCCACGGGACTTGATGTTAATGGCATCCTGCAATACTGCCTTTCCGGAAGCATCCTTCAGTGTATAAGCGATAGAGCTGGCAGTAGCAGAAGGGCCTTCCACCGTCACTTCCAGATTGAAGATACCTTCTTTGTATTTCTCTTTATCAAGGGAAGCACTTACTTTATAGTCAGCAATATACTGTTTGGGAGTGCTATACAGATAAACATCCCGTTCGATGCCACTCAGACGCCACATATCCTGACATTCCAGATAAGCACCCGAACTCCAGCGATATACTTCCAGAGCTACCACATTCTCTCCTTCACTCAGTACATCGGTAATGTCCCATTCGGCAGCCGTCTTCGATCCCTGATTATAGCCAAGCAACTTTCCGTTCACCCATACATAATAGAAAGAGATCACTCCTTCGCAGCAAAGCACTACCCGACGTCCTTTCCAGTCGGCAGGCACCTTAAACGTGCGACGATAGGAACCTACTTCATTCTCAGCAGATGGAACCAATGGCGGATTCTTCTTGAAGTTGAACATCTTGTCGTCAAACTCATAAGTTTCGTTGACATAGATAGCTGTTCCGTAGCCTTGCCGTTCCCAGTTGCCGGGAACATTAATATCCGCCCACCCTCCGGTATAATAAGAGGGCTGGTAAAAGTCCTTCGGACAGTTGTCCGGGTTCTTCACCCAGTTAAATTTCCACTTCCCGTTCAGACTCATATAATAAGGAGACTGTTCATATCCTCCCGGCTTTTCAATATCGGAAGCGTCGGCGTAAGGCCATACATAGGTATGAGGAGCGAGTTTATTCAGTCCTACCGCATACTGGCTCTGCCACTCCGGCAAAGGCTGTTTCTGAGCCGAAGCGAAGGTAGCAGTCAGTGCTGCCATCAAGATTAAAAACGTTCGTTTCTTTAATTTCATCATTATTATATTGTTTTTTGGTGACTGGTTATTCAATGATCAGTTCATCGAAACATACTCTTGATTCTTGTCCGGGACGTACATGATTTGCCGGACATTCTCCCGCTCCTTCCGTTGTCACCCGCACATAACGGGCAACGGTTCCTCTCATATCTATCGACAGGTCTTCGATGAAAGTTCCTTCACGGAATATCTCTTCGGGAGTATATTCCAATTCGTTGATATCCCGATAAGTCGCATTATCGTCCGACACGGCTACCCGGATTGATTTCGGTTTGTGCACTCCCATTCCATAGTTAGTGATACAACCGATTGTCAGCGTATTCATTTTCTCCTTTTGCAACAGATCGACGGTGAAGGAAATACGGTCGCTACTTCCCCAACTACACCATTCAAAGTCCGTTTGCTTCAGACTTCCTCTGACTCCGTTGTTCAGGACAGCTTCATTCACTTTATTACCCAGCAACGGTTTTGCCGTAGCCTTGTTCCAGTGTACCGGAAGCGTCAGTCTTTTCCCCATCTGCTGTCCATCGGCAAACGTTGCGGCATTGACTGTTTGAGCTTCTTTTACCAACAATGGTTGTTCATAGAGCGGTGAAGCAGCGGTCGGCTCGCTTCCATCCATTGTATAACGGATTTCCACATCCGGACGGACACATTCCAGTTTTACTTTCAGTGCTCCGTCTTCCGGTCTCACGGTATGCTGTATGTTGTACATCGAACGGGCATACACTATCCCTTTGGCTGCGAGATGTTCATTAAACGAATCCATGCCTTTCAGGAACGAAGTCCAGTCTTTCTTTTCCGGTTGTGTCCATGCCACTTCCGCCAATGCCGCCAGGCGTGGGAATACCAGATAATCCACATCCTCCGGCTTATTACAGAACTCTGTCCACATACAAGCCTGTACGCCCATCAGCAAATCCGCATATTCCGGTTTCCAGTCTTTCTGAACCGGCTCATAGTCATACACATCTTTCAGCGTATTATTGCCGAAATACGTCAGCGGCTCAAACCACTGCGGTCCTTGATAACGAATCAGGTACATGATGCGTGCGGGAGTCATGATGAAGCGATGTCCCTTCTCGGCAGCCTTCAGTGCAGCCTGTCCGTATCCCTGCCAACCCAGAATAATGGCATCGTCCGGCAAAAAGCTACTGTTCGTCAGCTCATCCCAGCCTATCACCTCGCGCCCTTTGCTACGTACATATTCGCTCATCCGATTCATGAAATAACCTTGCAAATCCTCTTCATTGGCAATCTTCTCCTTTTTCATCCGTGCCTGACACAGCGGGCATTTCTCCCAATAAGTTTTACGGGCTTCATCGCCACCGATATGGATATATCGGGAAGGGAACAATTCCAGAATCTCATCCATCACATCCTGAAGAAAGGCATAGACACTGTCATTTCCGGCACAATAGATGATCTCGGAATTTCGTCCTCCCAAACCGGGGAGCACTCCGATATATTCCTTCACTACCGGACAAGCTAAATGAGGATAAGCTGCCAATGCCGAATTACTGTGTGCCGGCATATCGATTTCCGGTACCACTTCAATCTGACGTTCAGCCGCATAAGCCACCATTTCCTTTATTTCTTCCTGTGTGTAGAAACCTCCTACCGGAGTGGGTTCTCCGGGTTCCGGATTCCGCCGGGCAGGAAAAGGCAGGTCCGTACGATCCACTCTCCATGCACCTACTTCCGTTAAACGGGGATATTTCTTGATTTCCACACGCCAGCCGTTATCATCTGTCAGATGAAAGTGAAGCGTGTTTATTTTGAGCATTGCCATACAATCGATAATGCGCAATACATTCTCTTTGGGAATAAAGAAGCGTGACGCATCCAGCAATAACGCACGGTAACCAAAACGCGGTTCGTCCTGAATACTCACTGCCGGAATACTCCATTTTACTTTTTTATCCGACACTTCCTCTTTTTCGATGGATGCCGGAAGTAACTGGCGAATGGTCTGCAAAGCATAAAAGAATCCTTTTGCATCCGATGCTTCGATAATGATTTCTTTCGGAGACACTTGCAGCGTATATGCCTCACTTTTCAAGGTTGCATCCGTCTGGAAACGAACATTTCCCTTTTCCGCATCGCCTACCGTCAACTTCGGAGTAAAGCCTGCCGCACGGGTAAACAAAGCTATAAAGCTGCGTGCCACTTCCGCCTGCTCCTCGTTCTCTACGGCAAATACCGTTTTACCGGAGAAAAGGTAGTTCCCGCTGCCCGGCACTATTTGCGCCGGGCGTGGAACCAAGGGTATGTCATGTGTCAAGTTAGTATCGCTACATCCGGCTACTATCGAAGATAGAAAGCCTATCAGTAATATTAAAATCGTTCTTGTCATTGTATTATTCGGGGGTTATTCCTTGTCCCTTTCCGGAGAAAAGCGGACGGGATCATTATATTGTTCCTGTAGTTTCAGCAATTCGTCTTTCAGTTCCTTTACTACCGGTTCATACTCAGCCTCACCGTAGAGGTTGTGCATTTCCGACGGGTCTGCCTGCATATCATACAGTTCCCACCAGTTGATATCATTATAGAAATGAATCAGTTTATAGCGTTCCGTACGTACGCCATAGTGACGTTTCACCATGTGTTCGGCAGGATATTCATAGAAGTGGTAATACAGAGACTTTCTCCAGTCCTTCGGATGCTCACCCTTCAACAGAGGCAGCAGTGATACTCCGTGGATATCTGCGGGAATTTCCGCTCCTGCCAGTTCAAGGAAAGTAGGTGCATAGTCGATGTTCTGTACCATTTCGGTAATATCTCCCCTGCGGTCGAAACCTTTCGGCAGACGCATGATAAGTGGTGTGCGCATAGATTCTTCATACATGAAACGCTTGTCGAACCAACCGTGTTCGCCCATGTAGAAACCCTGATCGGAAGTATAAACTACCAGTGTATTGTCCAGCAACCCTTTTTCCTTCAGATAGTCGAGCACACGTCCTACGTTATCATCAAGAGACTTCACGGTTTTCATGTAGTCGCGCATATAACGCTGGAACTTCCAGTTGGCCAGTTCTTTTCCTGTCAGATTCTGTTTGTAGAAATCATCGATAATCGGAGCATAGAACTTGTCCCATGCGGCACGCTGTCCTTCGTCCATGCGTCCGAGGAATCTTTCATAAAGTGATCTCAGGCGTGATTTCTCATTCGGACGAAGCATCTTCAGGTCGTAAATCATATCCATGTCCTTCACGATACTCATTTCCTGAGCAGCCGCAGCAGGGCGACCTTCATAGTCGTCAAAGAAATTATCCGGCAACGGGAATGTCTTGTCCTCGTAGAGGGCAAGGTTACATGTATCCGCCATCCAGTTACGGTGAATCGCCTTGTGATGAATCAGCAGGCAGAACGGTTTCTCCGGATCTCGCTTGTTTTCCATCCAGTCGATAGCATCATCGGTAATCAGATTCGTGATATATCCGTGTTTCTGGATGGTATCATTATCTTGTGTAATAAAGGCAGGATTATAGTAATCCCCCTGTCCGGGTACTATCTGCCAGTAATTAAATCCGGATGGCAAACTTTCCAGATGCCATTTGCCGACCAGCGCAGTCTGATAACCTACCTTTTGCAGCAGCTTCGGGAATGTCTGTTGAGAACTGTCGAATACGCAAGTCGTATTATCGTAGAATTTATTGGCACAGCTATGCTTACCCGTAATCATACAGGCACGGCTGGGACCGCTTAATGAATTGGCAACGAAGCTTTGAGTAAAACGTACACCATCCACCGCAATGCGGTCAAGATTCGGAGTTTCCATGTAGCGGGTGTCATAGCAGCTCATCATCTGGGCTGTATGGTCGTCTGTCATAATATAGACGATGTTCAGCGGCTTTTGTTCTGTCGTTTTCTGCTTGTTTGTACAAGATGCAAGGGAGGCAACGGCGGCTACTCCTGCCAAAGAATAGAACAAGTTTGATTGCAGGTTTTCCATAATGATTAATTTATTTAGATTACATGGCAAAGATAGGGAAGATATGTAAAAAGTATGTCTACAAATAGCTAATGTATTTACAATATTCTCTATTTCCACCCGAATTAGCAGTAAATGCCGGAAGTAAATCGCTGTTGCACGATGGCCTTCCGGCATTGAACTTATTTCATACTATTGAAAACGGTTCGTCATATTTTAATAGTAGGTATGCGCATTAGGATTGTGCAGATTAATACCGGCAGGCTTACTATAATTATCGTTTGAGTAAAATCTGATCCAATCGATTTCCATACGAGGTGACTCCTGACTCGTTTTACTAGCCTCATAACTGATAGAAGCAAATCCCGAATCCCAACCGACCGGAGGAATATCGTTATATCCCAATCCCCACGCACTTGGAGCACCTAACGTCAGCAAATAATGGAAGCCTAAAGGATTCTTTTCCAGATTGAACGGCCATTCGCCGGAAGCACTACCCAAATCCGCAGATGTGATTACTTTGGTTGTTTTACCGTTAATACCCATTTTGATTGTATGATCATCAACAATTTCCACCCAATAAATATTCCATTGATCCATTTTGCTGATAGCATTCTGAGTCGTCGGATTTTTATAAGTACCGGTTGCCTGATTACCCATATGCACTGTTTGATGAGCATTATTCTGTCCTGTAATATTTCCCACCGGATTTTCCATCACATCAATCTCACCATATCGCGGCCATGCGCTATATGGATCCGACGCCTGACTTTGTGTATTTCCCTGCAGCCAGATAGCGGCATTAAACCCATTCTTATTACCACGGATACGAGCACGAGTCTCGATTCGGGTTCCCACTCCTATCCAGGTATGTTGCGGAGCATATCCTTGATTCATATTAAATTTACCGGAGAAACAAGCAGAGAATCCATAATCTTTTTGTCCGGCCCCTCCTCCTGTAGCATTAATTTTCTCTTTCACTGCCCACATTTTCAAGTAACCTTCATCTGTTACATCTGTATACCGATCATTATTAACGGCCATATATTTCTGTACCATCGCTGTATTCTGAGCCCCAAATCCTAGTACAGGACATACTCCGTTAGCATTTTTAGCCGTACGGCATTGACCATTGATTGCATGGAATTCCATTGAATTCACAAACTTCCACCCTTCAGCGGCCAGCGCTTCATTGGGATGAGGGGTTCCTGCCTTCATAGCCAGGGCCTTTTTATCTCCCCACCATGTTTTAAAGGCTTTTGCATTCTTCTCCGAATAGAATGGTTCATCAGGTGATGTATACACGTAACGTTCATCTTCCAGCTCCGAACCAAGAGGAGTATCAATATCCTGTTTCGTAATCTCCATCTTCTCTGCCAACAAAGGATGATGCTCGGAATCGGTTGCAAATGTTAAAGTCAGTTTGGTATCTCCAAAAGGATAACCATCTGTCAGCATTGTTACTGGATCACTATCTACTGAGAGTTCCCCTGCAGAAATAGTCAGAGTAGACGGAAGGTTTTCATAAAGGTCGGCCTCACCTGCTCCCGGAGTAATAGTAACTACTATATCTTCTTTAGCAGGTACATCTACTTTCATTTGCAGAATAAATGTATCCCCCTCTTTCACCACCAAGTCCGAGTTACCTTTGATAGAAACTGCTGTGCGATAATAATCAGAAACCTTAATAGCCTGTTCAGATCCATCCATCTTATACCCACGGGCAAAAGCTGTGAGCTTCATTAAGACAGATTCCGTAATACCTGAAGATTTTACCGGGACAGAAACTTCCAATGTTTTCTCTCCTTCCGGGAAAGTTACCATTTCCGGAAAGTTATTGAATAAAGTTTTTGATACATCCGTGGAACCATCAGTTGCCGTCAGATAAATATCAAATTCTTCATTGGTAGCTATCCCTGTTCCCTGTTCGTCTTTTACACTGAAAGTCATAGTCAGTGTTTCGCCCATTACCAGTGTGTTACTCTCCAATGCCAGCGTCAATGGCACTGGTTTGGGAAGCGGAGCTACCTGATCGTCGTCTTTACACCCGGTCAGAGCTATAGCCCATATTCCCAAGGGTAAACATGCATATAGTATATTTCTTATCTTCATTGTTTTATACTTTAATATGTCCTACTATTATTACTTCGTTTTTGTCCATCCCGGGTTTTGTTTCAACTGCTTATTCAGTTCCAGTTCATCCGGCGGTATAGGCAATAAATAATCACGGTCCGGCTGGAATTGATATCCTTGTGGCAAATAATCTTTCAACGGATCCATCCAACCACTATCATTGGTAGAAACCAGTCCCAACGATTCTTGTGCTTTGGGTGAGAAACTCTTATAAAGAACTCCATCAGTTCCCAGATAAGCTCCCAAGCCTCGTTGCCCTTTTATCAGCTTATGACCGGCCCAACGCATCAGGTCATCCTGACGAAAGCCCTGGAAAGCCAGTTCGGCACGTCTTTCCCGACGGATTTCCTGCATAACAGGAGTCAGAGAGTAACCAAAGGAAGTAAAGTTAGGATCAATCTGAGTAGGACGTATATAAGTAACACCCGCACGTTCACGCAAAGGTTTTAATGTCTTATTCAAGACATCATCGTTACAAAGATTCAATTCTTCCGCAGCTTCCGCATAAGCTAGTAGCGCCTCCGAATAGCGAAATAATATAATTGCCATATGGCTGCCTCCTTCTACAAACGTAGTGTCAATACCCAAGCGAATATGAAATCCGGTAATATTCTTACCGTTACCGTCTCCATTCAGATTAGGAGAAGAAATATCCTTATTCTTCTCTTTTATTTCCTCGTCTGTTCCTGTATTATCATAGGCTCTCACATTCATCGGTTTAGAGCCTTTCGCTGTAGAACGGAACTTCGCTCCTGTATTCATGACCGACTGAATCAAACGAGGATCACGTTTTTCAAAAGTCGCATTAAAGTCCTTATACTTCTCATCATTCGGATTGATAAACGTACCATCCGCATTCAGATAATTATCAACCAGCGATTTTGATACACCTGCCGGGCCATCGTTATCTACAACTCCGCCACCAAGCAATCCACCTAAACCGTGGAACACACCATCGCCGGCATATTTCTTCCAGAATACAGCTTCCGTAATCTTAGAAAGATCATCCTTATTGAACAAATGAGCAAATGCATCACCTGGATTTACAGCTTCATTATCCGTAGCATCCGTATTCAGGCTCAACCCTGCTTTGAAAAGTTCGTCTCCCCATTTCATTACTTCCTTAAAGAAGTAGTCTGAGTTATCAGTTTCAGAAAATTCCGTCCCTTTATGATACTTTTCCCAGGACCCTTCATACAAAGCTACCCGCATTGCCAATATCATGGCTGCTTCTTTGCTGATACGCAAGCCACTGTATTTACTTCGCGACTGAAGCATTCCTTCTGAAGCTGTCTTCAAATCTTCCAATATAAATTTCGCCACATCCGAACGTGATGCAGGAGGAATCTGCAAACCAGCTACTGTTGCATTCTCATCCCACAACCGGTCCATCAAAGGGATATCCCCAAAACGAGTCAACAAGTAAAAATGCCAGTACGCACGCAGGAAATATGCTTCCCCTTTCAAAGAAAGAACATCTTCTGTTTCCTCATTCTCCGGAACACAATAATAATAAAAGAAGTAATTTACATTACGCAAATTCTGATATCCCTTCTGCCATTCAGACGAACCACTGAAAGCATTGTATTCTCCATTCAGACGCAGGTCATACTTTTCGGCAAGAATATTGTCACTGTTCTTTTCTTCACCTCTCACTCCCATACCATATTGAGAAGGAGCAGGAAGCGCCATATACAAGCCGTTAATGTAATTTTCCACCTGAGCACGGCTACATAAGTATTCTTCATTATTAGGTTCCGTCAATGGTTTTCTGTCCAGGAAGTCCGAACAAGCAGACAACATTACCCCAATGAAGGCTGTTAACAATATATATTTCTTTTTCATGTCTTTTCCTCTCTAATTAAAATGTAAAATCAAGTCCAAATACAAAGTTCCGGTTCATCGGATACACTTTACCGTTACCATTTTCTTTAGCCGGAGAAGTCAGTCCCGGTGCAGATTCATTGCTACCGCCTGCCCAGGTATTCACCTGATTCAAGGTTTCAGGATCAAACTGCTTGGGCAACTTTGTTATCGTAAATAAGTTGTCACACGTGAAATATACTTTTAGATTTTCCAGCCCTATGTTACGAAGCATTCTCTTATTAAAAGTATAAGATACCATCAGATTCTTCATACGCATATAAGCCGCATTCACCAAATATCGGGAAGTATTATAAGCAGAGTTGGCCTGAAAATCCGGTTTATTGAACTCAGTAAGTCTAGGCAGATAACCATTCGGTTGATCAGCACTAAAATAATCAAGATGTTCTTTAAAGAAGTTCTTTCCTCCGAAAAGGTAAGTACTTCCAGCCAGCGGGAAATCTCTTTTGGCAACCCCCTGGAACAAGGTGGACACTTCAAATCCTTTATAACCCACATTCAAATTAATACCGAAAGAATATTTAGGAGTTGCATTACCAATAACCCGCAAGTCACCATGATCGCTTAATGTTCCTTTACCCGGATCTACTTTACCATCGCCATCTACATCAAGATATTTCAAATCACCGCGTTGCCACTGGCTATCCGGTTTGAAGAAACTAAGATCCACTGTTCTCAGATAATCATCAATTTCGCGGTTGCTCATAAATAAGTCATCAGCACGATATCCCCAGATTTCACCAATATCCATACCTTCATAATATCCTTTGTTTGATGGCAACCCAGTATGGTTATTAAAGATGAGTCCTTCCGGATTGTTATATTTGGTAACAACAGCTTTGTAATTGAATAGATTAAAACCTACACCATAGCTGAAACCACACTTCAACTGGTCATGCCAATTGACAGAAAGCTCCCAACCACGATTTCGTAAAGTTGCATTGTTTACTTTGGCACGATCAGCATTTGCAATACCCCCGATAGATGGAATAGCCTCTGCCGGTCCGATCATATCACGTGTGGTACGCTGATAGATATCCGCCGTGATAGAAAGACGGTTATCCAGCAACATCAAATCGAAACCTAAGTTGGCATTATCCACCTTTTCCCAAGTAATATAAGGACTGACCATTTTCGGAGTTTTGGCTATCGTACCTTGAGTAGGTGTAGAACTGATACCCGGAAGCAACCAGGCATTAGGGTCAGCCGCCACAAGTGGCATCACTCCGATATAGTCATAATATCCGGCTCCGTTCTGATTGCCCAGACGACCATAAGAGACACGTACTTTCAACTGAGAGAATGGTAATTCCAATTTTTGGAAGTAATCGGTACGTGCAATATCATAACCAGCAGAGAAAGAAGGGAAAAATCCCCAACGATGTCCCGGAGCAAAACGAGAAGAACCGTCATAGCGCCCACTAACCTCAAGGAAATACACATTCTGATAATTCCAATTCATACGGGCATAAGCACCCATTGTAGCCCAATGTGTACGATTATCACCGGCATAAAGAGTTCCATTAGCATTGGCAAATGAAAATATATCATCACTTAACATTCCATCTTTATAGGTATATCCATCAGAATTTTCCTGCACTTCCATCTGGAAACCTGCCATTGCCTTGAAAAAATGTTCTCCCCATTGATGCGTATAAGAAGAAGATACATTCGGAGAAAGATAATAATTGAAGGCATCCCCGCGGGTATATGAACCCCATGTAGAGTTTTTCCAGTGCATTCCCGGATATTGATATCCCTGCGTATTCCCAGTAACGGTGTACAATTGTTTATTGGGGTTTTCATAAATAGGAGTTCCCCGTTCGAAGCTGTTCTTCTCCACATCCAGACGGACTTTCATTTCACCGACAATATCCCATCCCTCCAATGGAGTAATAACAGCAGAAAAAGACATAGCATCCGAAATACGATTCTGATTGTAACGGGATTGCTTCATACGCAAGAATTCATTCCAATCCGGAAGATTATATTCCGAATCAACAGGAAGAACTGTCGGACGATTAGGAAAAGCATTACCTACTGTACCATAAAAAATAGTCTGATTAGCCAACGGACGCTTGATTATGTTCAGAGTCATATTATTATTGAAATTGAATTTCAACCATTCATTCGCTGTTATCTGAAATTTAGTATTTATATTATATTTACTCAAATTATCCTCTACCTGATCCAGCAAACCTTCCTGATAGGTATATCCCATACCAACGTAATAGTTGAATTTATCCGAACCTCCTGTTATATTCAGGTTATGAGAATGGCGGATAGCAGACTTCTTAAAATAATAATCAAACCAATCAGTATTGGCATATACCGCATCCTGAGAACCGGCCCATCCTGTTCCCTGCTGATTAGGTTCTACACCCGGAAATTCTGCTGAATAAGGATTAGCCATAAAACCTTTCATCTTCTCGATCAGCTGATCAGAAAAAAGACGCTTCACACCCATGTTATCATTACGTTCATTTACATAATGAGCAAACTCCAGGGAGTTCATCATTTCAGGCATATTAATAGGAGAACTGAAGCCGACTGTTCCACGGTAAGTAATACGTGTCTTTTCCTTCTTACCGCTTTTTGTTGTCACCAATACCACACCATAAGCTGCACGAGCACCGTAAACAGCAGACGCAGAAGCATCCTTCAGTACACTGATACTGGCAATATCGGCAGGATTCACATTCTGCATACTCTGTTCTACACCGTCCACCAGTACATAAGGTTCACCACCATTAATAGAACCGATACCACGAATATTAAATTTAATCTCTGCTCCCGTTTCACCACCGACACCACTCGCCGTAGCATCAGAAGCGAAATTCAAACCTGCCACATTACCTTGTAGCGCACTGGTCAAATCGGTTACAGGACGGTTAACAATAGCTTTCTCATTGACAGTAGCTACAGCAGCCGTAATGGTATTACGTTTTTGCTTATCCATACCTACTACAACGACTTCATCAAGTACTTTTGAATCTTCTTTCAGCACAAAACGATTACCTTCCAGTTTTGTCACCTTTACTTCGAGCGGAGAAAAACCGACATAAGAGATAGTCAATGTGTTTCCAACTTTTCCTTTTATAGAGAAATTCCCGTCAATGTCGGTTATAGCACCTTCTTGCGTTCCTTTCAACATGACCGTGGCTCCGATAACTGTGTCGCCTTTATCATCCACCACTTGTCCTTTAATCATTTGTTGCTGCGCAAACGCTCCTGAAGGAAATAAAAGGAGGAGCATCAGAAGAACAACAAAGTAGCTTTGTTTTTTCATAAGCTTCTTTTTTTTCATAATACTACAATTTAATAATTAAAGATACTAATTTATTAGCTAACAAAAATAAATCCCAATACAATTAAGATTCGAAAGTTCTCACCAACTCATTTAAATAGGTAGGACTTTCGGCAACAAAAATAGGCACAAGCCCGAAAAGCGATGTTCTAAATTCACTATTTCGCCTCCAATTTTGTCTAAAATAGTCCATTTCACCGCATTTTTCATGGTGACAGACATTATCAGACAACTTTTGAGACAAAAGAAGAAAGGCGGTAATATTCATTTCCGAATATCTCCGCCTTTCTTCTTTGTAAATTATATACCTAAATATATTGGCTATTGTTTTGAATTAAATTTTCTTTACTTCATCAACTGTCAATCCGGAAGATTTAACGATCACCTCTACAGGGATTCCTGCCTTTTTCAAATTACGGGCAATCTGGATCCGGGCCTCTCTTTCTCCTTCTGCACGACCTTCCGCAATACCCTCAGCACGTCCTTCCGCACGACCTTCGGCACGTTCTGTGAAAATGTTATCTCTCAAAATCACAATATTATCCAAATGCCGGTAATACGCATTCAATTCTTCCTTCGTCATCCGGTCAAGTTTCAGCCTTTGGCGGGCTTCATTCAGTCCAGGAGCTGTAGCAGTATCCGGAATATCTCCTGTATTCAAATAATAAATCCATTCTTCAAGAGGACTTTTGGCTATCTGGTTAAAATCATTCACCTTCAATATATAGTACTCCGGATATAACTGGCTTACGCTATCCACTTTGAAGGTCTGTTTTTGAAAAGGAGTCAGTTCCAGAATATCCCCCTGATGGATGCCACGAAACTCCGTTTTACCATGATAAACAAGATCCTTGCCGCAGCCTAAAGAGAAATATACGATATTGACACTGTATACTTTACGGACTTGGTCATACCCTTCTCCACGATTGATATATTCGGTTACTAACTTAGAAGCTCCGAAAAGCATACGTTGAAAATAGGCGTATTCATTATTATTCTGAACTTCAATCAAAATCAGTTCACCTTTAGAATTCTCAGCAAGCATATCCACACGGTTATACTTATCGAACTCATCCTCCTGATTACTTTCACTTTCCAATAACTTCTGAATCAAGATTGTTTCACCCAGAAGAGTAGTCAAAAGGCCTTCGAGTACGGCGAAATTGGCTTTATTACGCAAAAGGCGTTTCATCGCCCAATCGAAACGAATATAATTACTTGACATAGGTTCGTCTCCTTTCTCTGTTTCTATTTTCATAATAACAAAGGTACACGAAATATGTTAGATTCCAAAGCAATATGTTTATATTCACAAGCGTTTCTTTTCTATCATCCTAATCTTTTCACAAACTCTTCCGCCCGTGCCAACGTCTCCGGCTTGCCGATATCAATCAGTTCCAGCTTTTCCGTAAGATAACCGCAATAATCCGTTTGCCCGCAGGTAGCCAGATAAAAGTCCATAATAGAGAACTTGCCTTCCCAGCACGGCACTTCCATCAACTGGAAGACAGCAGGCGAAAAAACATGGATACCGCTAAAGGCATACTCTCTATACAGCGACTCATCATATAGGAAACCTTCGGGCCTCACCTGTCTCGTATCTTTGTTGATCCATCCGCGCAATCTTCGTTCCACATCAAAAAGCAGATAACGGGAAGTTTTACGGCGACTGGCGAGCAAGGTAGCTACACTTCCGTTCCGCAAATGAAAGTCATACAGTTCTTTCAGATTCATATCCGAAAGAATATCCACATTATGCACAAGGAAGGGTTCATCGGAATTTTCAAAGAATCGACGGGCTTTTCTGATTCCTCCCCCCGTATCGAGCAGCAGGTCCCGTTCGTCGGAAATATGCAACGTCAGTCCGAAATCATTGTTAGCTTTCAGAAAATCAATAATCTGCTCACCGAAATGATGGATATTAATCACTATTTCGGTAAAACCGGAAGCTTTCAGTTTCAAAATCACATGCTCCAGCATCGGACGTCCGGCCACGGGAACAAGGGCTTTGGGCATCGTATCGGTCAGTGGTTTCAGCCGGCTACCCAACCCGGCTGCAAATATCATTGCTTTCATTACACAGTTGCCTCAAAAGTACGTTCTATATTCTGTTCGCGGTGCACCAGCTCCACTTTCACGCCAAATTTGCGGTTCAGGTGCTCTGCCAGATGCTGCGCCGAATAAACCGAACGATGTTGCCCTCCGGTACAGCCGAAGCAAACGGACAAATTACTGAAGCCACGTTCCATATATCGCTTCACCGAAGCATCTACCAACGCATAGACAGAGTCGAGGAAACGGAGAATTTCACCATCTTCTTCGAGAAAACTGATCACCGGTTCGTCCAGTCCCGTGAAAGGTTTGTAGCGTTCGTACTTACCGGGATTGTTCACGGCACGGCAGTCAAAGACATAACCGCCGCCATTACCGGTAGGATCATCGGGAATCCCTTTCTTATAAGCAAAACTCATCACTTTGACGGTAAGCTGCCGTTTCTTGAGATCGTCGGTGAATTGCTTGAGTTCGGTAAGTTCGCGTAGCACATTGCAAAGATACGGGTATTCAGGGTACGCCTCTTTGAGCAAGTCACGCAGGTTCTGGATAGCAAAAGGAACACTCTGGATAAAATGAGGTTTCTTCTCAAAATACCCCCTGAAACCGTAAGCTCCGAGCACTTGCAACGTGCGGAAAAGAACAAAATGACGAAGCTGACTATAGAAATAGGGCTCGTCGATAGGCTGATATTTGCGCAGGGCATCGATATACTCCTTCAGCAATTCCTGACGGAGACTATCGGGATACTTCGCCTTTGCCTGCCACAGGAAAGAAGCGACATCATAATAGAACGGCCCTTTTCGTCCGCCCTGAAAGTCGATAAACCACGGCTCACCGTCTTTGATCATCACATTGCGGCTCTGAAAATCGCGGTACATAAAAGTAGCGGAAGAACTGCGCAGCAGCACATCACTCATCTTCTGAAAGTCGTCCTCCAGTTTATCTTCCTGAAATTCCATGCCGGTAGCCTTAAGGAAACAATATTTGAAGTAATTCAAATCCCAAAGGATAGAACGCTGATTGAACTCCGGCTGCGGATAGCAACGGGAAAAGTCGAAGCCGTCGGCTCCGGCAAACTGTATGGCAGGAAGCAAACGGACCGTCTTGCGGAGCAACTCTTTTTCCTCTTCGGAAAATACGCTGGTAGCACGTCCTTTCTCGATTGCATGAAACAAAAGGGTATCTCCCAAATCTTCCTGAAGATAGTAACTCTTATTTTCGGAAACGATATGAACTTCGGGTACAGGCAGGCCGGACTTGCGGAAATGGGCTGCCATATAAAGGAAAGCATCATTCTCCTCGACAGACGTGCCACATACGCCGATCAGGGTTTTCGCACCTGTCAGCCGGAAGTAACGGCGGTTGGAACCGGAAGATGGTAATTCTGTTATATTCTCTGCGGGAACTCCCGTATATTCCTGATATAGTTTCTGTAGTTCTTCGGTAATCATAGTCGTACATTTTCGAGCAAAGATAAAGATTATAGATAAATTAATATCATCTTTGCTCAAAACTCTATATCATTTTATTCAATATTCATCCGAATGTATTATCTTTGCTTCTGTTTACTCGACCTAATTCAATGAAAGCAAGACTCTATATCGTCCTATGCATCGCATTTATCACACAAATGGCCGGTGTCCTTCCTTTACAGGCGGGGCATTACTATTACAAGCAGATTTCTCTGAAAGAAGGACTACCTTCCACCGTCCGGTGTATCCTTACGGATGAACAGGGATTCGTGTGGATAGGCACCCGCTCCGGTCTGGGACGGTTTGACGGCCACGAACTGAAGAAATACATCCATCACGCAGACGATCCGCATTCGCTGCCTCACGACCTCGTCCTTCAGATTGCAGAAGACGAACAATACAATATCTGGATCTTGACTGATAAAGGGGTGGCACGCTACCAACGGCAAAGTGACGACTTCTACCTGCCAACCGACGAAAAAGGAAAGAACATCACCGCATATTCCACCTGCCCTACCCCAGAGGGGTTATTATTCGGAGCCAAAAACAAAATTTACTTTTACAGCTACCGGGACGGTTCTTTCCGCCTGCTGCAGGAATTCGACCAGACACCGGATTTCAGAAACTTCAATATCACGATACTCAGCCTTTGGGATGAAGAAACTGTACTCTGTTGCAGCCGCTGGCAAGGGCTGCTCCTGCTCAACCTGAAAACCGGAGCATACAGCCGCCCGCCTTTCGACTGCGGAAAGGAGATTATGAGCATGATCATCGACTCGAAGAACCGGATATGGATTGCCCCCTACAATAACGGGCTCTACTGTTTCGACCGGAACGGAAAACAACTGGCATCATACACTACCCGCAACTCCTCGCTGAGCAACAATGTCATACTCAGTCTTGCCGAACGGGAGAACAAACTATGGATCGGAACGGACGGAGGCGGTATCAACATCCTCGAACCGGAAACCGGACAGCTTTCCCTGCTGGAACACATCCCCGGCAGAGACAACTATTCGCTCCCCGCCAACTCCATCCTCAGCCTCTACAACGACCGTAACAACAATATATGGGCAGGAAGTATCCGGAACGGACTGATCAGCATCCGCGAAGTGTCAATGGTGACCTACACGGACGTAGTGCCCGGCAACGACCGTGGACTAAGCAACAACACCATCCTCAGCCTCTATCAGCAGTCCGACGATAAAATATGGATCGGAACAGACGGAGGCGGAGTCAACCTTTTCAATCCTCTCACGGAGAAGTTCACCCATTATCTCTCTACGTGGGAAGACAAAGTGGCATCTATCTGTCAGTTCACTCCCGACAAACTACTGATCTCGCTCTTCTCACAGGGAGTGTTCGTCTTCAATCCGTCTACCGGAGAGAAACAACCGTTCACAATCATTGACGACGAAACGACCACCCGCCTCTGCAATCGGGGAAAAGCGGTCAACCTGTATCAAAACAGCCCCGACAACGTGCTGCTGCTCGGCGACCACGTCTATCAATACGACCTGCACAAACGCACTTTCCGGATTGCCACCGAACAGGAGGGACAGGACATCATCGGCGCTCTTCTGCCCATCACCAATCACGAAGACTATACCTATCTCAACGATACGAAACGTATCTACCAACTGGACAAACGGAACAACCGCCTGACGTCTCTGTTCCGTTGCTTCAACGATACGGTCATCAATTCCGTTGCGCGTGACGAATACGGAGACTTCTGGATAGGGAGCAACTATGGACTGATCCACTATAATCCCGCTACCAAAGTACGTACTCCCTTTACCACCACGCTATTCACGGAAGTAACGCTCATCGTGTGCGACCAACAGGGAAAAGTATGGTTCGGAACGAATGACATGCTTTTCGCATGGCTCATCAAAGAAAAGAAATTCGTACTGTTCGGCGAATCGGATGGTGCCATTCAAAACGAATATCTTTCCAAACCCCGTCTGCTGAGCAGCCACGGAGATGTCTACATGGGCGGCGTCAAAGGACTGCTGCATATCAACAGCAATCTGCCGCCGGCTACTTCCGAGCTGCCCAAACTGCAATTATCGGATGTCATCGTCAACGGAGAATCCGTCAACAATGAACTGTGCGGTGACCCGACCGGAATTTCCGTTCCCTGGAACAGTAATATAAGTATCCGTATCATGTCCAAAGAAGAGGATATCTTCCGGCAGAAAGTGTATCGGTATCAGATAGAAGGGCTGAACGACCAGCAGATCGAATCGTACAACCCGGAACTGGTCATCCGCTCGCTTCCGCCCGGTGATTATCAGATTATGGCTTCCTGCACAGCAAAGGACGGCAGCTGGATTCCCAGTCAGCAGATACTGGAACTGACCGTACTCCCTCCCTGGTACCGCACATGGTGGTTCACGCTGGGCTGTGCCTTGTTAGTAACCGGAATGATTGTCGAAACTTTCCGGAGAACACTGAAACGAAAAGAAGATAAGTTGAAATGGGCCATGAAGGAGCACGAGCAACAGGTGTACGAAGAAAAAGTACGTTTCCTGATCAATATCAGCCACGAACTGCGTACTCCACTGACACTGATCCACGCTCCGCTCAGCCGCATATTGAAGTCTTTATCCCCGGCAGATACCCAATACCTGCCGCTGAAAGCGATTTACCGGCAGTCTCAGCGAATGAAGAATCTGATCAACATGGTGCTCGATGTGCGCAAGATGGAAGTGGGAGAAAGCAAACTGCTCATACAGCCTCACCCGCTCAACGAATGGATCGAACATGTATCGCAAGATTTCGTCAGCGAAGGGGAAGCAAAGAATATACAGATTCATTACCGGCTCGATCCACGCATCAAAATAGTGAGTTTCGATAAGGACAAATGTGAAATCATTCTGAGTAATCTGCTGATCAATGCACTGAAACACAGCCCGCAAGACACGGAAATCACCATCACTTCGGAACTGCTTCCCGAAGAAAAAAGAGTACGCATCTCCATTACCGACCAAGGTTGCGGATTGCAGCAGGTAGACACACAGAAGCTCTTCACCCGTTTTTATCAGGGCATGGGCGAACAGAGCGGAACGGGCATCGGCTTGTCTTACTCCAAGATTCTGGTGGAACTGCACAGCGGCTCCATCGGCGCACGAGACAATTCGGAATCGGGAGCCACCTTCTTCTTCGAACTACCGCTGAAACTGGAATCGGAAGAGATCATCTGCCAGCCCAAAGCATATCTGAATGAATTGATGAGCGACGACAGCGGCAAGCAGTCACAAGAGGAAGACAGCTTCGCCACCGCCCCCTACAGCATTCTGGTGGTAGACGACAATCCCGACCTGACGGACTTCTTAAAGAAAGCACTGGGAGAATACTTCAAACGTATATTGACTGCCTCTGATGGCGTAGAGGCACTTCAGCTTATCAAAAGCCACACTCCCGACATCATCGTAAGTGACGTCATGATGCCCCGCATGAACGGATACGAGCTTTGCAAAAACATAAAGGAAGACATTGCGATCAGTCACATCCCCGTTATCCTGCTGACGGCAAGAGACGACAAACAAAGTCAGATGAGCGGCTACAAAAACGGTGCGGACGCCTATCTGACCAAACCGTTCGAAGTGGAAATGCTGATGGAACTGATCCGTAACCGACTAAAAAACCGTGAACATACCAAGAAGAGATATCTGAACGCAGGACTGATCCCCGCTCCGGAAGAAAGCACCTTCAGCCAGGCAGATGAAACGTTCCTGCTCAAACTGAACAAGATCATTCAAGAGAATCTGGACAGTAGCCGATTGGATATTCCTTTTATATGCAAAGAAATCGGCATGAGCCGGGCCTCTCTTTACAACAAACTGAAGGCACTGACGGACATGGGAGCCAATGACTATATCAATAAGTTCCGGATGGAGCAGGCAATTCTACTGATCACCGGCACGGAAATGTCATTTACGGAAATTGCGGAGAAAGTGGGATTCACTACTTCCCGTTATTTCAGCACGACTTTCAAGCAGTACACGGGCGAAACACCGACTCAATATAAAGAGAAACATAAGAGAGAGACATCAAAAACAATTAATCAATAAAACCCCTAATATATAAATTTCTTAACACATTATTTTTATGAACTACAAATTATTTTCTTTAGTAAGCGGTACGCTTATTCTTTCCAGTCTGTCTGCCAGCGGACAGAAAAACAACACAAAGCCGAATATCCTCTTCATCCTCTGCGATGACATGGGATATGGCGATCTGGGATGCTACGGTCAGCCATTCATCCGCACCCCCCATCTGGATGCGATGGCAAGCGAGGGTATGCGCTTCACACAGGCATACGCAGGAAGTCCCGTCAGTGCTCCTTCCCGAGCTTCATTTATGACAGGGCAGCATACAGGACATTGCGAAGTACGGGGCAACAAGGAATATTGGACGAACGCCCCCACAGTAATGTATGGCAACAACAAGGAGTATGCAGTAGTCGGTCAGCATCCTTACGACCCCGATCACGTTATCCTGCCCGAGATAATGAAAGAGAACGGATATACCACCGGTATGTTCGGCAAATGGGCGGGAGGTTATGAAGGTTCCTGCTCCACTCCGGACAAACGCGGGATAGACGAATATTTCGGCTACATCTGTCAGTTCCAGGCCCACCTTTACTATCCTAATTTCCTCAATCGCTACAGCAAGGCATTAGGCGACACAGGCGTAGTACGTGTCATCATGGACGAGAACATCAAGTATCCGATGTATGGTGCCGATTATCAAAAACGCCCGCAATATTCGGCGGATATGATTCACCAGAAAGCAATGGAATGGCTGGATGAGCAGGACGGCAAACAACCGTTCTTCGGAGTGCTGACTTATACCCTGCCCCATGCGGAACTGGTTCAGCCGGAAGACTCTATCTTAAATGAATATAAAGAGAAATTCAATCCTGACAAGAGCTACAAAGGCAGCGAAGGATCGCGATACAACGCGATCACGCATGTACACGCACAATTTGCAGGAATGATTACGCGACTGGACTACTACGTCGGAGAAGTACTGAAAAAGCTGAAAGAGAAAGGACTGGACGAGAATACACTGGTCATTTTCTCCAGCGACAACGGCCCTCACGAAGAAGGCGGAGCTGATCCTACATTCTTCGGCAGAGACGGTAAACTGCGTGGCTTGAAACGCCAATGCTATGAAGGAGGTATCCGTATCCCATTTATCGCCCGCTGGCCGGGACGTGTACCTGCAGGTACAGTGAACGACCACATCTGCGCTTTCTACGACCTGATGCCTACTTTCTGCGAGATCATCGGCGAAAAGAATTACGTAAAGAAATATGCGAACAAAGACAAAGAAGTAGATTACTTCGACGGCATTTCCTTCGCCCCGACATTGCTGGGAAAGAAAAAGCAGAAAGAACATGACTTCCTTTACTGGGAATTTAATGAAACAAATCAGATTGGCGTACGCATGGGAGACTGGAAGATGGTGGTAAAGAAAGGGATACCTTTCCTTTATAATCTGGCAACGGACATTCATGAAGACAACAATGTGGCCGACCAGCATCCAGAGATTGTAGAAAAAATGAAGGCAGTTATCTTTGCACAGCACACGCCTAATCCCTATTTTTCCGTTACATTGCCGGAGAAGAAATAAGGTAATTAAGCAGTTCATTATTTAGGCACGGATTTCACAGATTACACTTTTTTTAGTTACTCAACTCTTAAAACCGTGTAATCTGTAAAATCCGTGCCTGACTGTTAGCAATAGCCGAATAATCCACTATTCATCAGACAGTTTCCGTGCCGACATATTTTCCTTTATCTGCTTCTCCTTATACCGAATAAACCGCAGTGCCCACTCATGCATTTTCTCTACAAACTCTTCTTCAGTGAGCGTGTCATAATAATAATTAAAAACTCGTTCATAATGTATCAGATCTTTTTCTTCCCTTTTTTTATCTTTTGATACGTAGCAGGCCCCATGTGTATCGCACGGCACATTGCTGAAATATTTATATGCGCTACTTTAAGCGCCTCTTCAATAAACTCACCGAGTTTAGGATGCACAAATTTATTTTCCATTCTTATTACTTATTAAAATTAGTCTTTGTATATCAAGCATTTTAACGTTAGCTCAGACATGTCTGAGCTCGATTTATTTCGTTTACTCAAACGGAAAGAAGTTATGAACAGCCAGACGGGTACAATAGGTACAGAAGGTACACCGCATAATTTCCTCACACACGCGCACGTATATAATAAGGTAGACTCCACTTTTAACTTAGAAAACCGGACGGAACTATTACTACGTATCATGAGTTATGGCACTACCGTCACACTAAAAGACGTCCTCTTGATCGAAACATTGACTACCATGTGTCCATCATAGAACAAATACGTGAGTTGCCAGGCTGAAACGACTGGTAAAACAAGGGCTACTCTACTTATCAATCTTGACGGTAAGTGCTTACGCGCACACATACGTACGCGCACGCGTGTGCGTGTGTTAGGAAAGGGCGGGTAAAAGTGTACCTACTGTACCTGTTGATAACATCGTTTTTTATCGTTTCTTTATGAAAATCAGAGTATGGTGTTTTATGGAAGCTAAAGCACCGCTTTAGATACCATAAAGCTATGCTTTAGAAGTCGTAAAGCATAGCTTTAGCCAATACAAAACGCCCCTCGCAGTCTCCAACACTTATTACCTATTACCTAATACTTATTACCTGCTCATGGTTCTCCCAGCGCATCCACGATCACCCTTACCTCCAACGGAGTGTAAGAACGGTGCTGCGGCTGATAGCCTAAATCGGACAGGCGTTCCTGAAGACCGGGGCAGCGGACAATCCATTTATTCATTTTGCGGTAAGCGGCAATGCCGGTAAGTTCAGGAGAATAAAGCTGTGCCAGTTCCATGCGACCATAAGCACGTATTTTGAATTCTATCATGACAAATAAGTTTCTGTTTTACAGTCACAAAAGTAACAAAATATATTCACATTACCTACGTTTTATCAGGGAATAACAGACTATAACTGACAACAATTGCACATTACCGACTGTCACTGTACACAACCGATTTTTCCGAGTTACAGCATACTATCTTTGTGTCATCGAAAGGGAGAAATCCTCACGAAAGTATGTTTAACTCTTTAAAATTATTATTTTATGATTCGTTACAAAATTTATCAGAACCAACAGAAAAAAGGCTTGAATGCCGGCAAATGGTTCGCCCGGGCGGTAAGCGACGAGACATTCGACCTTGCCAAACTTGCCGAACACATGTCGAAGCACAATTCACCGTATTCCAGTGGGGTGATCAAAGGCGTGCTCACTGATATGGTGGACTGTATCAAGGAACTGCTGCTCGACGGCAAAAGTGTGAAAATTGATGATCTAGCCATCTTCGGTGTAGGAATCCGAAGCAAGGCTGCCGAAACGCTGGAAGAGTTCTCGCTGGAGAAGAACATCACAGGTATGCGGCTCAAAGCACGTGCCACTGGAAACTTATCAACGACCAATCTGAAGCTCGACAGCCAATTGAAGCAGCAGGCGGAGTATCAGAAACCGACAACGCCCGGAGGAGGTTCCGGGTCAGGCAACACTCCCGATCCGAAACCTAATCCGGACGAAGGAGACGAAGAAGCACCGGACCCGACTGTTTAAGTCATAACCTGAACCCCGCAAAGTCTTTAGCTTATCACGGCTAAAGACTCATTAAAAATCAATATTTTTTTCATTTAAAATCAAAACCTATGAGTAATTCATCATCACGATCCGTATGGAGTTTCATTATCAAAGTAATCATCACTGTCGCTACCGCCGTAGGTGGTTTGATAGGAGTACAAAGTTGTATGTAAACTTATGCGGACCATCACACTGATTATCATTCATTGCAGTGCCACGCCGGAGGGAAAATCCCTCTCGGCGGAGGTTTGCCGAAAGGATCACATCCGACATCGGGGATTCCGTGATATTGGGTATCATTTCTACATCACACGTGATGGGGAAATACATCCGGGACGACCACTAGAGAAGGTGGGAGCACATTGCCGGAATCATAACGCACATTCTATAGGAATCTGTTACGAAGGAGGGCTGGATGCAGACGGACGGGCTAAAGACACACGTACGCTGGCGCAACGAGGATCGTTGTTAGCCTTGCTCCGTGAGCTAAAGAAAAATTTTCCAAAAGCATTAATCGTAGGACATCATGATTTGAATCCTCATAAAGAATGCCCCTGTCACTCTTGTGTAGAAGAATACAAAGAATTGTAGGTTAGTAAAATCAATCACAACTATCAAGCTCTGCAATGATTTGTCCCGACCAAAAACTGTCGGGACAAATCTTTTATTATTATATCATCTCACCTTTTGTATTCTACATTTTTATACTTTTTCAATCTCCCAATGTACAACTCTCACCATCAAAGTTGACCACTACCTTCACTATCGGCAATCCACACAAAACGTGATTTCCCGAAACGACGCGGACGATTCAAAATCCTCCATATCAATTATCTTTTTCACAAAACAACAAAAAAATATCAGATTTACACTAGATAGTTATCTTTTTCCTTCTCACATTACTCCACCACAGGTTTAGCCCTATCCATACGACAATATCTCCTATCAACATCAACGTATTATCAACATAAGGCATCAGTAAAATATTTATTCCACTAAAAACGCAAGAAACTAAAAGTATCAAAAGCATAGCCTGACGGACTGTAAAACCCATTGCCAAAAATTGATGATGAATATGGTTTTTGTCCGGTTCAAATGGGCTTTTACCATTATAAATACGAACTATAACAACACGAACCACATCAAATGCAGGGACAATAAGAGTACTAAAGGCTATAACAAAAGCCCCTTGTGTAACAGGAATAGATTCTGTATTCTGACTATATTTTATTGCTAAAAAGCTCAGTATATATCCTAAAGTCAGGCTCCCAGTATCCCCCATAAAGATCTTTCGGGCATGTTCCGCACTGCCGAAAACATTGTAATAAAAGAAGGGTACGAGCACTCCAAAGGTACTAAAAGCAAGCATACTATAGATCCACAATCCTTTTTCTATAAATAGAAATCCGAAGACTAATAATGCGACACTACTTAACCCTGAGGCAAGACCATCAATCCCATCAATTAAATTTATTGCATTTGTTATGAAGACAATAGTCAATATAGTCAAAGGAACTCCAATGTATGGAGAAATCAAGTCAATGCCAAACAAACCATATAAATCATTAATCCAAAGTCCCACTGCAGGAAATAAGCTAGCACAAAGAATTTGAACAATAAATTTCTGACGATAGCGCACACCTACCAAATCATCTGCAATACCGGTTAAATATAAAAGCACCATGCCACATATTAATACCAAAAATTCCGGCAAAATATAGGACGCCAGCAAAGTAGAGATTTCATATCCTGTCAAAGTTCGAATCACAAGGACTGCACAACAGGAAAGCAAGATCGTCGGAAAAAAAGAGACCCCGCCAAGACGTGGTATTGCTCGTTTATGCACTTTCCTTTCATCCGGCATATCAAACAGTTTTTTGCGAAATGAGATTAATAAGATACGTGGAATAATAAGACGAGCAATATACGCAGAAATAGCAAAGGCTATTAGGATAAATACAATATTCATAGCTACAGAATTCTAATTAAAATTATTCCAATCACAAGTACCTAGAAATAGTCTCAATATATTGTTTAAAGACAATATCTAAACTATACTTTCTTTGCACAAGGTCTCTCCCATTCTCCCCCATCATAATAAGCTCCTCTATTGGAGCATTAATGACTTTCTCCATTGCTAAAGCTAAAGAATCTACATCCTTCTGTTCACAAATAAAACCATTATAGCCATCATTTATTACCTCTTTGCACCCCACCACATTTGTAGTAATAATGGGTCTTTGAAGAGAAGCTCCCTCAAGAAGCACAAAAGGAATACCCTCTCTATATGAAGGTAAAACTACACATGTACAATCGTTTATAAATGGAATGACATCCCTTGTCTCACCTAGATAAATCACATTTTTTTCGTCAATCCACTTATCCATTATTTCGTCAGGAATAGCGCTCGGATTTTTCACGCCTCTCATCCCCAACAATTTAAAAGTCACATTAGGATATTTTTCTTTCAGAGATTCAGCTGCTTTCACAAAAACTTCTACCCCTTTATCATAAAGCATTCTAGATATCAATAAAAAAGAAATGTTCACAGGTAAAGGACATAATTCTTTTTCGGAATATCTATCCATATCCAATCCCTCGCCTAGTAACAGCCTAGTTTTACTTTCAGAGACAATATTAGCTTTCCGAAAAATGTCCATATCATCCTTATTTAAAAACCAAACTTCATTAGTTTTCAAAAAGGCCACTTTATATAATAATTTTACAAATTTTGCTATCATATTCACAGACAAAAAAGTGTATCCCAAACCTGTAGTAATGGCAATATGAGGTATTTTTAATAATGAAGCAGCGATAGAAGCGTAAATATTAGGTTTAATGGTATAGAAGAAACAAATATCAGGTTTCAACTTTGCTAATAATTTGTAATACTGAATTAGTAAACGTAAATCAGCCAAAGGATTTAAACTCTTAGCCTTCAAGTTAACTATTTCTACTTTAAAATCCAATTCAGTTAACTTATGTATATATTCATCATTAGGAACAATGACGACAATCTCATGCCCATAAGTAAGCATTCGTTTCATTAGTTTCCCACGAAAATTATACATTCCCCACGCAGTATTACCAGCAAACACAATCCGTCCCATAAGATAAATAATTATTTCAATATGCTAATAGGAATATTTTCACCCCTTGTCATATGTATATTTGTAAGTTTTTTGAATATATAATGCTAATAAAATAAATTGGATATTTGTCCGATATCTGATAACAGAATCAGGATAGAATATTCCGAAAAGATAATACAATAAAGCCATCACTGAATATGATAATAAAATAAGTAAAGAAAATTACTTTTTAATAAAATAAAGAACAGCAATAATCAGGTTATAGAAGAATTCACGTTTCAGAAGTTGTAAGACCCAAATGCGATAAACATTCTTGGTGATGTTTCATAGAAAATCATTATCCTTCAACTAAAAATCATCATGAATAGTTATATAAATCCACAATGTATTAATGCATCATTTTTTTTCAAGGCTCTTTTTAAAAAAAGAGAATAAATACATTAGTAATATGATAAATAAAAAAAGAAAGTTATTGCGATATCTAGTGGCAGAACCAGAATTAAAAATGCCAAACGGATAATGAACAAATAAAATACCTGTGAATAACACCCAATAACAAACTAGTAATCGGATATTTATTAATCCCCTCACAATTACTCGTTTAAGCATATTCTTAGCCAAATATAGCATCATACAAAACAGAACTCCACTTTCAACAAATGCAAACATTTGAAACGGTTTCCGCAATGCCTCATTAAACGTAGGTCCCCAAAATGCTATAATCATTCCTTGCGGTGCTTTAACAAATAAATCATATTGGTTAACAAAAACATCTGCAGTTCTAGTTGAGCCAGAGTACCCACTATCAAAATCAAAAGCTTTCTGTACTCCAAAAGAATATAAATCAATTAGATCACGAAAAATATATATTATCCATACTATTATGAAAATATAAAGAATTGATAGAAGAACAATCTTCTTTTGAGAACAAACACCATGCGTCAATCTTAAATATAACAAAGTAGATATTATAAATGGTACATATTGAGGCTTAAAAAAAGAAGCAAGAATTATAGCAAGAACTTCTTTTACTCCAATAGTAAATTGCCCTTCAATATACCGTATGATTAATATTCCCAAAATAATAGAAAAGAAAAGTCCGACAATTTCTTTTGAGCAAATAGAGGTCCATATACAAAATGAGGGTAAACTTATCAATAAAAAGAGTAGCTTATCACTTATGTACCGTCTTATTTCTAAGGTATTAATCGCCCATCTTATAAGATAAAAAGACAACAACATAAAAGGAAAATTTGATAGAATGTTAAAACCGCCCAAGATTGTACCCACAAGACCTCCTATCAAAAACATAATATCCGTTGATGAACTAATTGAAAAAGAAAATCCACGTGTCATATATGCAATTGGATCTCCCAAATACGTCAATTTAGGAAATACTAAAACGGCAAAAAGAAGATAAAAAAGGCGGATCATAAAATAGGTAAACCAAAAGCGTTCTGTCTTAATAGCGTATTCCATTATTTATCATATTTCATGTAGCTCATAGTATTACTGTCTCAACATATAATCTCTCAATGGCTACTAGGAGTTTAATACAATATGTTCAACCAAGTCTTCAAAATAAATATTATTCAGTACAGAATTTTCTATTTCAACGTATGGTTTATTCATAAATTCAGGTAATGATTCTATTTCATCTTCACCCAAAATAAAAATATTATCAGGGTGAAAGAAATCGTATTTTTTTAACCAAACACAATCTGTGATCAATTTAATTTTATGCACTAAAGATTCTTGTACTCTTATCGTAATACACTCTTGACTGCCATATCCCAAGTATAAAATAGCTTTCGTCTTCCCTAAGAATTTTAGGACCTCAGTATATGGAAGAAACTTTTTATATCGTTTATTTTTGTATAAATCATATCTATGCTCAGGAGCAATATGAAAATAGGTTGTAAGTCCCAACAGATTGAATTGTCTTTCCAAATTTATCAGATTACCTAATCGTTTATTGCCTTTATCACTCCCTATAAAAAAAATATCAAATTTCGGTTCAGTTTTAGTAACCGTCCAAGAGCGAACATAAGAACCAACATTAGGACATAAGTTGAGATTATAATTATGACAATCATTGATATCTCCGCTCCATAACTTCAAGAAGTCGCGACGGAATTTCTCAGGCGAATTTACCTTTGTACAGTTATTTAAATAGAGCATGATTATTTTTGAATGAGGATACAAAGAATGTAACCAATCAATATATTCAGGAATCACCAAGCACTCAAAAATAAAGTATGACTCATATTCTTTATCTACTTTATGAAACCATATATGTTTTAATGGCAAGTTGAATCTAAAATGGATTTCTCTAAACACTCTCAAGGCAACATTATCTTTTCCTTTGTAAATCGGTAATACATTCAAACCAGATCCTTTAAAACTAGCATAATAGAAATTATGCTCAGGCATGATAAACAAAACGTTAGATAAAATATTAGAGGTTTTCTTTTGCATATTTAATAAAATTAGAATCAATATGTATAAATAAACATACAACAAGTTATATGGAAAGATCAGCTAACATTTAATACTTCTAGATGGGAAGAAGAATAAAAAATAAGGATGAATGCTTGTACGATCTCCGTTTATCAACTTCTTTTAATTACACGCTTTTTAATCCTCTTCATGAGTGGAATAATATTACCTTTTTTAATACAGTTTTTTGCCGCATAAAACCATCCTCTAATCTTAAAGATAGTATAACTCAAGCAAATTAGTCTTAACCTTAATGTTAAAAGAGGTACATTAACTCTTTCTGATTTATACCCCACAAGCTCCGGAATATCCTTTACAAGTTTGGTTAAGACCTTCTCCGTTTGAAAATTATCATATATATGAATTTGAGCATTATTGATAAGATATCTTCGCAAAGCAGAATTCTCAACAAGTTTACAGATTGCTTCAAACCAAGCTTCCGGGGTATTCGCACATATCAAGCCATTGAACTCGTTTTTGACAACTAAGCCATATAACAAGCAATCAGAATAAATAGCTGGTATTCCTGCGAGTGTATATTCGACATATTTATTAAAATATTTGTAGCAAGCAAACCCTGTATCGACCAAAGGGGCTAAACCTATATCAAAACCTGACATACCAAGAAATTTCTTAAAATCTTTGTATGGCATGTGTGGTACATAATTAACATCTATCTTATCCTTGAATTCATCCAAATCAGGTTCTAACCCTATGAGATACAAAGCAATCTGATCTAAATATTTTTCACAGATCATTAGGATTACTGGACGTAATATCTTATTAAATACATCCTGCGTGCCATCATTAACATAAAGGACGATCTTTACTTTATCTCCATTTAAACCATTCTGCTTTGTCGCAAAGATTTCATGCTTTTCAATGATTGTATTTGATAAAACATATTTAGGGATATTACCTAATTTCACATATTTTTCAGCCAACAATTCATTAACAGCCATGAGACAATCTATTTGGCAGAGTATTTTCTTCAACATTCTCTGTCTCTCAGTCCAATAGCCTTGTCCAATTGCACCGTATTTATCATCCAAACTCAAAAAATCATCATCCAACATTAGAATAATGTACTTACCCATCCTTCGTCCCAGCGTTACCAGTTTCAACTCTATCAGAGATGTACTTCTAACAAATAGCATAACATCGGACCAGATCAGATCATCTTTAAACACCTCTGTTGCTGCTTTATAGCGATATTGGAGCAATCTTTGCTGATGCAATATTCCTAATATTCTATTAATTTCAATATTAGTAGCTTCTACAAATTCATAAACAATCAAAACATTAGTCATGATTCCTTCCTCTATTAACACAAGATATAAAATAGTCTTTTAAAATAATAAAATTTATATTATTTGTCAGAAATGACATCCCAGCGTAGATCGCTCCCCCAATCAATATCTGAATTATCAATAGCAACACTTTATTCATTTGTATACTTCCTAGCCAAAACACAAGCAACATCATAATCAAAGACATCGCTAATGAAGGCAAAATGTCTGAACACAATTCACGAAATGAATAGCCAATACATAATTTCACTTTACTGTGGGTTGTCACGGCTACGACCAAACTGATCAGGGCATTAGACAGTAGAACATAAATTAGAGCTTTCTGAAACAGAAATACTACTACAAGGATACCAATAATCATCAGCGTAGCTCTCAACATCTCTATTTTGACACTCAAACGACTATCCCCTCTAGCATAAAACACATTATACCCTATCGCTCGAATAGGATTAATTGCATAATAAATGCAGCAGAAATACATCAATGGAATACTTGAAACCCATTTATCTGTCAGCAATACTGGTATCAGAACATTTGCAACTCCGATAAGACCAAACATCATAGGAAGAATAATGTATTCTGTAAGCGACATTACTTTCCTTGTTACTCTCTTCATAGCGTCCCTATCACTTTGCACAGAAGCCAATGTTGGAAGCAAGACACTATTTATAGAATTATATGCATTAAGACCTATTGTCTCCGGAAATATATTTGCACGATTGTAATAACCCAAATCTTTTGTTGAATAAGATTTACCTATTACAAGACTACAAACATTATTGCCAAAAAAGTCTAAAAATGATGCACCAAGCACCCCCGCTGTAAACTTGAACATCCCCTTCACTACTGAAAACGAGATTTTTAATGACAAATGCCATCTGAAGATAAGTATCATAATAATCATATCAAGGAATCCTGCGAGTAACTGCTGTGCAACAAGAGCCCATATTCCCCATCCTAGATATGCCAAAACTACAGCAATAACACCAGCAGAAACATTACTAATGAAAGCCGATATTACTATCTTTTTGAACTGTAATTCCCGTGTGCCTTTAGCTCTAATAACAGATACGATTGACTTGAAAAAAAGTAAAATAGTTATTATTCTTAATACCAAACAAAGATCGGGACTCTTATAAAAGCTGGCAGCATAAGGTGCTGTAACAAAAATAATCAGATACATAAAAATTGTAAATACCAGACTCATTGTTGTTACCGTTGAGTAATCTATTTCATCTACAGTTTCTTTTCTTATCAAAGCAATATTAAATCCATTTTGAATAAAAATATCACTAAATGCAATAAACACCGTAGTCAGCGCCACTATTCCGTATGCTTCAGGAGTTATCAATCTTGCTAGCAGAATTGTAATCACTAATAGAATCAACTTATTGGAGATCATATCAGCGAACTTCCACATAGCATTATTGGCAAACTGATTGGATGTTACTCGTCTCATTAATAAACAAATTTCCCTTCTGCTACATTCTTTAAATGCTGTCCGTAAGGCGATTTACCATAACGCAGTGCAGAAGTCATTAGTGTTTCCTTATCAATCCAACCATTTCGGAATGCAATCTCCTCCGGTGCGGATATTTTCACCCCTTGTCGTTTCTCAGTCATCTGTACAAACTCGGATGCTTCAATCAAGCTATCCATAGTACCGGTATCAAGCCAGGCAAAACCACGACCCAATATTATTCCTTTTAATGATCCATGCTTGAGATAAAGATTATTGAGTGATGTTATTTCTAATTCACCACGAGCTGAAGGCTTTACATCTTTGGCTAATGAAACGACTCGCTTATCGTAAAAATAAAGTCCGGTGACACAGTAATTACTCTTTGGAATCTCCGGTTTTTCTTCAACAGAAAGAATTTTACCATCTTCGTTGAATTCCATGATACCGAAACGTTCCGGATCATTGACATAGTAACCAAAAATAGTAGCAAAACCATTTTCTGCGTTATCTACAGCTTTTTTAAGCTTTTCTTTCAAGCCACTTCCGTAAAATATATTATCACCCAAAACCATTGCACACCAATCATCACCAATAAATTCTTCACCTAATAAAAATGCCTGGGCAAGGCCATCCGGAGATGGCTGTGCTTTATATGACAATTGAATGCCAAACTGACTTCCATTTCCTAAAAGCCGTTCAAAATTGGGTAAATCTACAGGTGTAGATATAATCAGGATTTCCTTTATCCCCGCTAACATAAGCGTAGACAATGGATAAAAAATCATTGGTTTGTCATAAACTGGAAGCAATTGCTTTGAAGTAACCATTGTTAAAGGGTACAATCTTGTACCTGCCCCACCAGCAAGAATAATACCTTTCATGAGTTTTATTGTTTATTATTAATACACTGTTCAAGGGAAATAAGCCAATGCGGAATTGTTATACCAAAAGTTTTCTTTACTTTTGATTTATCCAAAACAGAATAATTGGGTCTTATCACCTTAGAGCCATATTCTTCAGAACTGCAAGGATTAATTTTGCAGTTGTGCCCACTCAAATAATTGATGGCTACTGCAAAGTCATACCAAGATACCGAACCTTCATTAGTAAAATTATACTCACCTGTCATATCTAATTTATCTTCATCAATAACTTTAAAAATTATAGATACTAACTCAGGAGCGTATGTCGGGGTACCAACCTGATCATATACTACGTTTAGAGTTTCCTTCTCAGCCGTCAAGCGGAGCATCGTTTTCATAAAGTTACTTCCAAAGCCAGAAAACATCCAAGCTGTACGAAACAAGATGAACTTACATCCGACTTCATGGATAGCCACTTCCCCGGCATATTTAGTTGAAGCATAAACATTTACCGGATACTTCTCATCTGTTTCCACATAAGGAGCGGCTTTCCTACTGTCATAGACATAATCAGTAGAGATATGGATAAGCGTGATGTCGCATTCCTTAGCGACAGTTGCCAGATTTCTTACGGCATCACAATTGATAAGATTTGCCATTTCAAAATCTGTTTCCGCTTTTTCCACATCCGTATAGGCAGCACAATTGATGATAACATTAATTTGCGCAGACTTGCAGACAGAACGAATGGCATCCTCGCTAGTGATATCTAATAGGATCGTTTCTAACATATCATCTGAAATCACATCTGTAAATACTATATTGTGATTCTGAAGACGGTGAGATTGTGCTCTGATAGCCTGTCCTAACTGACCGTTAGCACCGGTGATTAAGATATTCATATTTATAATATCGCTTGAATAATTGTTAGTACTCCACAGACCACTCATACTTTTTAAGAGCGCCATCTACGTTTTCTTCTATTTGGATTCCGATGATTGTGTCACCATAATAGTACAAAGGTTTGAATGTTATCCGATCCCTATTTGCTTTCAGATACTCTAAAATACCATCATTACTAAAATGTTTATGATCATCATCTTCGATAAACATGTTGTGATTCTTTGCAAAATCTACAACTTGCTCCAATGTCATCGATAAATCTTCGAATTTCATTTCTAATATAATTTGTTATTTATATCAAAATCATAAGATGCATCCTTAAGACAAGCATGCTTCAGATCTTTTTCGCTAAGAATAGCATGCTCAACAGGAACTTTCCAGTCAATCCCTAAACTCTCATCTTTGATATTTATGCCGGCATCGGCTTCCGGATGATAGAAGTTATCACACTTATACTGAAAAAGAGCTATCTCACTCAACACTGCGAACCCATGGGCAAACCCACGAGGAACAAAGAACTGACGATGGTTTTCTTCCGTGAGTTCTACCGCTACATGCTGACCGAAAGTGGGACTGCCGTGGCGAATATCCACTGCAACGTCAAGAACCGCACCTTTCACGCATCGTACTAGTTTACTTTGGGTATATGGCATCTTTTGGTAATGCAATCCACGCATCACACCATAGGAGGACATGGATTCATTATCTTGTACAAAGTGAATATCCATACCTGTTTTTTCCGCAAATTCGTTAGCATTGAAACTTTCGAAGAAATAGCCGCGTTCGTCTTGATAGACTTTAGGTTCAATAATTAATACGCCTTCTATAGTAGTTTTAATTATATTCATCATTCAACATTAATTATGGACATAATGCCCGGACTTAATTTCTAATTTGTTCAACTCAGTTAACTGTTGCAGCCTTTCATATTGTTTGTAGGCTACCGTCTTATCACTCTTCGGAAAGTGCACCAACAACCGAGTATTCGGTATCAGACTATCACCTGTAAAGAGCCATCTATCCAGCAAATAGCTAAGACAACTCCAGTCGTGACCGGGAGTGCTAAGTACCTGCATCGCTACTTCGTCAAAGAGAGGCAAACTTGCATTTTCATCTATGATAGCAACATTATCAGACCGATAAATGAAATGTGGTATCTCAATCTGATAACGAGACATATTATACTTGGGAGAATATAAACCTTCCTTACCGTGTTCAGAGGTATATATTGTGCTTTGCGGAAAAGCTGACACCACTTCATTCAAACCATAAATGTGATCAAAATGTGTATGAGTGAGAAATATACCTCGCAATGTAAGTTCGTATTTATGGACATAATTTATTATCGGTTGCGCATCACCACAATCTACGATATATAAATCTTGACTATTATCTGAATGAATCAAATATGTCATAGAGTTAAATACGGAATTGACAATGCTATCCAAATATATCATATTACCGATGGAATCCGTGTAAACGTATCTATTAAATTGTATCCATCCCAAGTAAGCGCAAAAACAGTCGTCTCTCCAATGGGCACAACACGATCCAGTCCCTTCAGACGATTGCGGCGAATGAAATCAATGAGTTCGTTCTTTTCAAATCCGTAATACCCCAGTGTCTGGTACTTGGTGATGACGATCGGAGCAATCTCATCCAACGATCGAACAGTGTATTCTGAGAAATAACCACATGTACAGCGGAAGTCTTCAATATTCTTCGGCAGTTCCGCTAATTCGGAACGTACCACCACATTGTCGGGCATCTTCTCATACTTAACATCCATGTATGCAGCCTGACGATAGAATGCAGTTATTTTGTCTACACTCATCACAGCTTGTAGTCGATACTTATGCTCGGCATGCTCATGAACAGCATTCCAAAAGCGATCTTTGGCCGCCTCCAAGTGCTCATCTTTCAACCAAAAATAGTCTGGGGAGCTGAACAGGCATTTTGATCGAACAAATAGGTATCGTTATAAAAAGCCTCCGCCAACTTTTTCATATCGGCATCACAAGTTGCCATTATGGCTTTTGGATGGATGGCTGCAATGGAATAGCGGTCAGCGAAGCAGACATCAAAGCTACGTGCCGGTAGTACATTTTGACGCAGGGTGGCAATGGTCCTATCACCACCCCAAATGACACGAACATCACAAAGAGAAGAAAAATAAGCATTAGCATCACTTGTATGGTCATATCGAACCAGAACAATGCGTGAAGCAATATCATCATACTTTCCGCACTCTATCAATTCATGTAAATGATCAATAATCAAGTCAACCTGTGTAAACTGTTTGCCGCTGACACGAACCACATTTGCATTACCTGCTAACAGACCGGCCACCAATGAATAACCAAAATTGATAGGTACATTACTGGGAGCAATGTGGAACAGTATGCCACGACCCAATCTCAGTTCATCCTGCATATACCGTTCTTTCAGTGCTATCAGATTTGCCCTTCGACAGAAAAATGCAAAAGTAATGACATCCGGAAACATACGACTTCGATGATCTTTCAGTAAGACTGAAGATAAAGCATTCAGAAACTCTATCACACCGTCCGAGAATGGTTCATCGGGGTGATATTGCGTAAACTTCTCCCAATCAATCTCTTGTGGGAAAAGCAAGATATAATCAGAACTTTGTTGCATAGGTATCACTACATCCACGGATTTCCGCATTTTTAATTCGACCTTCAATCTTGAAATACTTGCCTTTCAGACCACAAGGACAATCGTCTTCACCCAATATCATACCTTCATCTTCAGTCAAAAGCACATGTCCGGGATAGCTACCGGGCAATACGCTCACCACTTCAATCAGACCTTGTTCACCTACAGCGGCTAATGAAAAATCTTTCGGGCGGCGAATCAACACATCACTGAAAACAGAAGCATGCAAATGACCACATTGGCACTCCATATACACACAACCGGTCTGCTCAACCATCCCGTAATAGTCATGTATATTCTCCGGCAAAATGCCACAAACTTCATTCAGACGTTTCTTATATTCTATTGGAGAAACTTTCTCATTGACCAGTTTTTTCCAACCACCACCATGAATAAGCACACCTTTGGAAAGGTTGGGTAAGTAACCGGTTTCGATAAGTTTTTTGTAAAAATGCTGCCAAATCATAAAAGTAAAACCAAACATAAAGATCGTTTCATCCTTATGTTCTTCGAGGAAGTTCTTCATGCCTTCGATGTCCAATTCCATATTTTCATCCAGTGCATACTGACGTTTACTTCCGAACATGGAAAAACCTAAAATACCGGCTCCACGGGCAGAAAACATACTTCTATTCTTGACAACAGCTGATGTATCCAGTATCAGCATGGGCACACGCTTGGTGCCAATGAAGTGACTGACGATTTTTGTCAAACATTTCTGCTGGGCACTACTTGTTTCACGATCCAGAAAGATACGCGACACCTGCTGACCTGTAGTTCCCGATGATGTCATAGTCTTTACAATTTCATCTTTCTCACAACTGCGAAGTTCAAACTCCTTAAATAGACGAACAGGAAGGAATGGGAGCTTTTCGTAACCGGGAAGATTATCCATGTCCAGTTCCATTGCATCCATCATTCTACGATATGGCAGACATTGCTCATAATGTTTGCGTGTCAGTTCATGCAGACGATTATTGAGTAATTCGCGCTTTTGGTCTTTACTTAATGAATACGGGGATATTTCCAATATTTCGTTTATTTCCATACTCAAATCATTTTTTGAAGTTCAGGGTATTGTATCTTACCTGATGTGTATTTGGGAATTTCCGCAATCACTTGAATAGCAAATGCGCGGGGATTGAATCCGGTCTTCTCCACTAGTAAATTCTTGATTTGATCTTCTAGTCCTTCTTCAGTCACAAACACTGTTATCTTATCATCCACACCTACACATGCGCAATTTGAAGTAACTGCTTTTACGAGTTGTTCCGTAGCATCTAAATTACAACGATTACCCCAGACTTTTACAAATCGTTTCATACGTCCGGTGATATAGTAATAGCCATCTGCATCTTTGCGAGCAATATCACCTGTATGCAATATTCCATGATTCTCATCACCTTTAGACAGATCTTCACGACATTCTGCATATCCCATTGAGACATTAGCTCCCTTATAAACCAACTCACCGTCAATATCCGTGTCTAGTATTTCATTACCTGACGCATCTGCCAATGAGAATTCACCACCCGGAATGGCAATGCCGATACTACTAGCTTTCTCTAATGCTCTTTCCCAAGGAAGATAACTCATTCTGGCAGTAGCTTCAGTCTGTCCGTACATTACAATAAATTGTTTGTCGCTCTGCTTAGCAAAATCTACAAACTCCTTCACAAAAGTGGCGTTCAACTTCCCACCAGCCTGCGTCATGGTCTTAAGATCCGGCAGTTCCATACGAAAGAAACGTAATCTGCGTAACATCTCGTAAGTATAAGGAACACCAGCTATAGATGTAGCTTTCTGCTCTTTGATGAACGACCAGAACTCTTTTTGAATAACAGATTTATCAGTTAATAAAAGGGTGGCACCTTTAATCAAGTGACTGTTGATTACCGAAACGCCAAAACTATAATACATTGGAAGTGTTGTTACGGGACGTTCATTTTTATCAATTTGAAGATACTCGGCTATAGATTCAGCATTACTTTCCAGATTTTTTAATGACAGACGAACTAGCTTTGGTGATCCAGTACTTCCAGAAGTGGTCAGACAAAGTATAAGGTCCGGATTTAAAATCTTCTCTTCAGTGGTAAAGTCATGATCATAAGTTATCTGCTGGAGTGAGAAGTCACCATATTCATAAAGTGTCTTTCCACCTATTTCACATTTGCGATGTGTAGGCATCCAAAGGTATTCGGGATGATAAATAGTAATAAGCTGTTGTATTAATTCCAGCTCTTTACTTCCATCAAGTAATACAGCAGGAATCTTTTTCATTATACATGCCATATATCCCACTAAAGACCCCAGTTGATTTTCGCACAAAAAGAAAATAAGTCCCTTTACAGGTATATGCTCATGAAAATCCTCTACTTTTGTATAAAGTTCAGCATAAGTAAGTTTTTCACCACGGTCAGTAATGACGGCTATTTTTGCCGAATATTGCTGTAGATTAAACATCGTTATCAAATATCAGCCAGTTTATTTTGTATTTTCTCTGCTATATGTTGGGCATCAAGACCAGTTTGTGCAAGCATGTATTTATAAGAACCAGCATGTGGGAAATCAGTCAGACCAAGTAGGAGCATCTGTGGTATTTTCTTGCCACTCTGTACTAAAGTTTCTGCAACAGCAGCACCAAGTCCACCTGATACAAATCCTTCTTCACAGGTTACTACCAATTTACAGTCATGGCAATATTTAGCAAGCACATTTGTATCAAGAGGCTTTATTGTATGCATATTTATTACCGTACATTCAATACCTTGTTCTGCCAACTTTTTCGCGGCTTGAAGTGACTGATACACCATTGTACCAGTAGAGACTATAGTAACATCGGCTCCTTCACACAGCGTTATAGCCTTACCTATTTCAAAATCATAATCGGATTTATACACCATAGGGTCATTAGCTTCACCACAAAGCCTCAAATATACAGGACCTTCAAAGTTAAGAAGGGCTTCTGTTGCTTTAACTACCTCAGTCGAATCGGCTGGCGATACTATAGTCATGTTAGGTATAGCACGCATCAAGCAAATATCATCAAGACCGTAGTGGGTATTACCCTGTTGCTGAACACCGAAACCAGCAGCCAAGCCAACAACTTTTATATTATGCTGCATATATCCGCAATGGATCTTCACTTGCTCATAGCTGCGTGTTGCAATGAATGCTGCAAAAGATGTAGCAAACACATTGTAGCCCTCACTGGCAAGTCCAGACGAAACTCCGATAAGATTCTGCTCGGCAATACCTACATTAAGAAACTTATCAGAATAAACCTTACTATATCGTTCCAAACCGGAAGAACGTGTAAAGTCTGCTGAAACCGCCATCAGATTATCAGCTATAGGAGCGAACTCGGTAAGCGCGGAACCGAAAGTACCTCGTTTGCCGAGCATAGACCAAGTACGAAGTTGTATTCTGTTATATTCCATAATTATCTGTTTATTTTAGTTCTTCCATTGCTTGTTTATATTGATCTTCGTTCATTGATGAATGATGCCATGAGTTGACACCCTCCATAAATGATACACCTTTCCCCTTGATTGTATGACCGACTATAACAAGAGGTTTACCATTTATTGGTCTATTCTCCAAAGCATTAATTATAGCTTCCGTGTCATTTCCATCAATCTCTACCACTTTACAGCCGATGGCTCCCAAAGTATCAGCAAAAGAAAAATTCATGATCTCAGACGTCATACCATCCTGCTGATATCCATTATGGTCAATGAACACGATAAGATTATCCAATTTATACTGAACTGCAGACACAAATGCCTCCAATGTACTTCCTTCGTTACACTCTCCGTCACCCACGACAACATATGTTTTATAATCAAGTTTTTTCTTTTTTGCGTTAAGAGCCTTCCCGACAGCGAAGGATAACCCCATACCAAGACTACCTGTAGAACACTCAATGCCCTTGTCCAATTGCTTAATAGGATGTGCAGGATACAATCCTCCGTCAGTCATGAAATTTTCATGATATTCCATTGTTGAGAAAAAACCACGAAGGCTAAGGACTGAATAAAGCGCAGTGTATGCATGCCCTTTACTCAACACAAAACGGTCACGCCCTTCTTTAAACGGATTAGAGGGGTCAATATTCATAACACCACCATACAACACAGCTAAAAAATCGGCAAGGGAAAGGGCTGGACCTATATGTACACCTACCTTACCTGTGCCATAAGATGACACGACTATTTCTCGCCGAAGTTCTTTGGCTAACTGTTTACAGTTATTTATTTTTTTTTGTTCCATTATTATTGCTCTAGTTTAAACCTCCATCAATGCGCACTACCTGTCCGGTAATAAACGAAGAATCATCCGAAGCCAGAAATAATGCAAGTTTAGCTATCTCTTCTGGTTGGGCAATACGTTTGAGCGCAGTACGCCTCATTATTTCCTCATTTGCTTCTGCTCCCATCTGCTCTTTCATACGGGTATCAGTCATACTGGGAGCAAGAGCATTCACCCGTATTCCATAAGGAGCCAGTTCCTGAGACAAAGTCTTTGTTAAATATATCATTGCAGCCTTGCTGCATCCATAACTTATGTATGCAGGATAAGCATCAATTCCTCCAACGCTTGCCATGTTGATAATTACACCTTCCCGTTGCCGCATCATTATTTTAGAAACACCCTGTATGAATTGCACATGGGCAAAAAAATTAACCTGAAAAATTTCGTGCAACTGTTTCATCGTTGTCATTTGTAATAAGCCTTTCGTTACCACACCTGCATTATTTATCATTATGTCAATACGCTGTTTACTCTTGAATATCTGTGTGATAGTACTTTTTATACTATCTTCATCCATCATATCGAAATAATACTTGGTAATCATCGTGCCATTCCTTTGGATTATTTCCTCACATAGCATGTCGAACTCTTCATTTTTCTGTCGCAAACAAGCAATAATATTGCACCCTTGTGCAGAAAAAGTCTCAAGCATAGCTTTACCAATACCTCTGTTACATCCTGTGATGAGGACAACTTTTCCTTTTATATCCATAATCAAATCTTTGGAGTTAATGCCTTGCGCTCTTCCGACTCTGAAAGAGTAAAAGTCATTTCACATGAACAAACTAGTTTGCCGTCAACCATAGCTCTTCCTTTACCTTTTGCTATACCATGACGGTATGACAACAGCTCTGTGTCAAGTACCATTTTGTCACCGGGACGAACTTTCTGAAACAGACGCAACTTATCACAAGAGAGGAGCAACACTTGCTTGCCTTTATTGCCTTCCAATGTCAATATACAAAGAGCACATACTTGCGTCAAAGCTTCTGCTTGCAGGAAACCGGGCATACAAGGATCACCAGGGAAGTGAATAGGGAAAAACCATTCGTTATGAGTCAAGTTCTTATACCCCTTACACCTCTGTCCCGGTATTACTTCATCAATCCTATCAAAAAACAAATAAGGATATCTGTCTGCTTGATACTCTAAAATCTGATTATAATCCAATGATTTTATTTCAACATCTTCCATTGTTTAATAATTCTCTGTTAATATGATACATTTTAAATATAATGAATAAAAATCATTATTTAACATATTAGATTTTAGAATGTGATATCGTATTTCTGAAGAATCTCCATCCCCTTTTCGAAAGAAGAAAGGTCAACAATATCGTCTGTTTCCAGCATGATATCAAAAGTATCCTCCAAAGCTGCAACAAGAGTCATATGACCTACGCTATCCCAAAGTTCTACACCTTGATATTGAAGACCTTCACACTGTTCTGCTGTTATTTGCAGATTTTCCACGAAAACATTTGTATACTTTTCTAAAGTTGTCATATCGGATTATTTTAATAATTATTTTAATGTTAAACCTCCATCAAGGATTAAATTTGTACCAGTTATCCAACTGGAGGCGTCAGATAACAAATATATCATCGCCCATGCAATATCATATGGATCACCATAGCGTCCCAACGGATATTGTTTCATATCTTCCTTTAATTGCTCCTTTGTTACAGATCCACCCTCAAGAATACCTGTATTAACCATTGCCGGACAGATGGCATTTATACGAATACTTTTGGGAGCAAGTTCAAGAGCCGCAGTCTTTATATATGCACTTATCGCACCTTTACTGGCAGTATACATGGAATTACCGACAGATGTACATCCTAATCCTGCCATAGAACTAGTAAATACAATAGATGCACCCTTCTTTATTTTCTTCTTTTTTAGAAGTTTTTGGAAAAGGAGAACAGGGGCTATAGTATTTACTTGAAATATGGATTTCAAGTCTTCTTCCTTTACAAATTGAAGTAAAGACAACTTTGTAAAACCAGCGTTATTGACCAACCCATGAATTTCAGGTAAATTTGAAACCAATCCATCTATTGCCAATGTGTCAGCAAGATTACAAAGGATCATACAATGATCATCTCCTTCCAACTGTTCAAGAGTTTCCTTCAATCGTTCCTCATTACGGGCTGTAATGATTACCTTTGCGCCCATCCTTGAACATTCTATAGCCGTAGCACGCCCTATCCCGGATGAAGCACCCGTGACTAAAATAGTCTTACCTTCTAATGAAAACGGATTATACATTAACTTAATAAAATATTAATTCTGAACAAACTATTTTATTTGTCTGAAAATGAACACTTCCCCATGCTAGTCCCACACCGAAAGCACAACCAATAGAATCTAGTTTTCTAGTTGCAAAGTCTTTGCTACACTGTGTTATGATAGTGACAGGAATAGAAGCACAGCTCGTGTTACCAAAATCACGAAGGCTATAAGGTGTCTTTTCTGGAGCAAAATTTAGTTTCTTTCGAATTTTCTCGTTCATGTAGTGATTGGCTTGATGCAGAAAGAGATAATCCATCTGTTCAAGATTTAGTACATATTTTTCGGCTAGTCTTTTTACACTTTTCGGAGCAACAGACATTCCGAAAGCGAACACATTCATGCCATCCATAGTACAGTCAATATTACGACGTAATTGATTTGGACCATACTCTATGAATTCAAGGTCTTTCGCTGTAACGGCATTCCGACAACCACCAACAGGAGTATAAATAGATTTAAAGTCCTTGCCACGAGTGCCATGTTCAAACTCCAAGGTGGAAGCTATAGTGTCAAATTCTAAAGCAGTACATGAACCGGCATCACCAAAGAGTGGTCGCGTTTCCTTATCAAAAGGTGAATGGAGCAATGTCGAGGTATCACCACAAAGAAGCAGAGCTCTTTTCAAACAGCCTCCCATTATGAGGGAAGCAGCAGAGTTCAATCCTACCACCCACCCCGAACAACCATGCTTAATTTCAATAGAAAGGCAAGTCTCTGGCAATCCCAGTTCTTCTTGTATTATACAAGCTGTTGGCGGGACTACATAATCGGCTGATGATGAAACGAACACAATTACGTCTATCGTATCTTTTCCCCAACCTAAGTCCTCAAGCAATTTATTGGCAGCCTTAACACAAAGATCGCTAGCTGTAGTACCTGATTCAACCGTATGTTTGCGTTCTATGCCTGTCTGAGCTATCACACGAGAAGCCTCGCCCTCCTTAAAGACAGGAAGGTCAATGTTTTCTTCTACATGTGACGGTACACATGCTGAGATTCCCCGAATAGCTACATTAGGTATTGATATGAATGCCATAAGTTACTTTTTAGATTCTACTATAGCAAACAAATCCTCGATAGTATTGCAATTGCGAAGATCATTCCCGTTAATAACAACATCATATTCATCATCAATCATTGATATAATTGCAAGAGATGAAAGGGATGACCACTCATCAAGCTGCCTAAACTCTGTTGTAGCCTGAAATTCACTTGCATCAGTTTCGTCAAACTGATTAGCAAAATTCTGAATAAAATCATTTATTTTCATATTATATTTTTATTTTAGACAAATTATTCCTTATTTTCTGTGATTTTATGTCGAATCCTTCCTTCGTTAAAGTACCATATAAATATGGAATACCTTTTTCATCTTCACCTTCTCCTTCCCATACACACCCCAACCCCTTGTTTAAAGCAAGCACTGATTTATTATCTTTATACACCCAAATATCTAGATAATTAATACCTAACTTTTGGAATATAAAGTCATCCAACATTAATGCCGCTTCAGAATTTTGAATCGAATTTCCGAAAGAGCAGAAACGACCTACCTCAGCATGATTCTCTATAATGTTGTAAACACTAGTGGTCCCTATTCGCATTTTAGTTTTATCTTCGATAATAAAATAATAACTATTGATGTCGTTTCTTTGCTTGTCTATCCAACTTTGTTGCTGATCAACTGTGGCATTCAGAGAAGGAAGAAATTTTGAAATTTCCGGATTATTCCTAATTTCCAAAATGAACTCTGCGTCTTCTTTCGTGACAGGACGAAGATTGACAAAACGTCCTTCAAGGATTCCTTCATAAACCATATTACTTCACATAATCGTTTACAACAGCTATGATTCTATTAACTTCTTCATCAGTGAGCCACATGTGTAGCGGAAGTGTAATGAGATGTTTGCTGACTTCATGAGCACGGGGGCAAGTTCCCTTAGCATATAGATACATGCTATACTCTGTATTGTCACGGTAATGTACGCCACCATAGATAGCATTTTCAGCTAGTTGTCCTAAAAGCCCTTCACGATCGGATACAATAAGTTCGTAAATATGGAAAGAGCATTCATCTGCATGAGGAGCCCTTATTATTTGAATCTTCGAATTATTTTCGAAACCTTTGTTATACATCTCAACGATTTCACGACGGCGTGCATTATCTCTATCAAGATATTTAAGTTGAACCAATGCAATAGCAGCCATTATAGCATTGCCATTGTACTTATAACCCACATAGTCCACATCATATTTCCAAGCATAGGTTCCTTTGTTTGAACGAGCATAGGTATCTTTATTAATACCCAGCCAAGCAAGCTGACGTGCTAGTTTATCGTCTTTCTCATTTGCAAAACAAATCATACCACTATCACCGGTAGGAAGGTTCTTCACAGCCTGATAAGAATAAACTGTAACATCTACACCATCCCAAGTACCCGGAGTAACACCATTAACTCGTGTGCCAGACATGTGAGCAGCATCAAGTATTAGTTTTAGATCATACTTTTTACATATCTCTATGATCTTATCTAGTTTTCCTACGCGTCCACCATAACCTACAAAAATAATAGCTTTGGTTTTATCACTTATTTTCTTCTCAACATCTATGGGATCAAGACAAAGATACTCATCTACATCAGCAAATGTAACATGCATATTTTCGTACATAACTGCGTGATTGGTCGATACAAAGGTGATAGGGGTTGAGATAATTTCATCACCATCTTGCCATCCATTCTGCATTTTAAGAATTTTCACAGCAAGATGAAGACCTACAGTGTTGGAATTAAGATAATATGCATATTTATGACCGGTGTAATCTTTCCAGGCTTCTTCGAATTGAGCGGTTTTAAAGCCCATGCCTGTCCAGCCTTGTTCAAGGCATTCTTTTACAGCCTCGAGACATTCTTCAATCTCAAACTTTGGTTTCAATACTTGAATTGACATAATCTTGGATTTAATATGATTTGGTAAACGCCTCAATTAGACGTTAGTTATAATTATTTTTAGAATATTTTTTACAAGAAATTTCCAAACTATAGTAGTCGTTATGGAGAAAAGCACGAAAACAATCACATAAATCATCAGTTTCATACCCGAAGGATTTAGTGGAACGATAGCAGGTTCCACCACAGCAAAAACAGGTTTCTCCTCTTGTACTTTAGCACGTGCCACTTGCAATTGGTTAGCGACTTGACTATAGATTTGATAAGCTAGACTCATGTCATTTTGTAAGCGTTCCTGCTCCGTACGAACACTTTGAAGAACTAAATTATCATGCGTATCTACATAATTGGCATATTTCTTTTGGGCAGTATAATATTCGCGCTGTCGCTCCTTGAATAGTTTCTCCAAATAAGCACAGTCATCCTTAACTTTGGAAGTGCGATAATCAGTAATGTACTCTTGTAACTTATGAACGACGGAATCCGCCACAACCGCTGCTACCTTGGGACTCTGTAAACTGACGGACACATTGGTTATTGCCGTTTTGGTATCTATAGAAGCTTTGACACTGTTACGAAGAACATTGACTTTAGTATTCTGTTCTTGTGTTAATTCAAGAGTACCACGACATCCTATATTCTCTAATGTGTCTAATGTTCCTTCACTAAACAAGGATTTCACTCCTCCTACCACCATGCTGGGAAAACCTATAACGTAATTCCACCAAGGAGAGGACTGGTCATCCAAGTAAGAATTCAAAACCATATTACCATTCCCATCCGGAGCAGGAATATCAATGGATAAAAGTTCTAGTAAAAAGGGGGTAGAAGAAACTATTTCCGAGGAAAGAGAGGCGTTCAATGCATCGGAACTATCACCCGATGAAACACCACTTCCCAAAAAAGAGGCAGCAATCCCCACTAACCCATTTCCACTTTTGGAACCACCCATTTCAGGGGAAAGAGTAACATTCACTGTATATTGTTTGGGAATGCTTAAATAAACTATGATGCCAATGATCACCCCTACTCCCGCTGCTTTATAGAGCGTCTTACGAATACTAATAATCTTGCGGAGAACATCCATTAAATCTATTTCGATCTCATCACGTTCAACCTTCTGTAGTTCAGAAAGTAACTTTGTATCCGGTTGTTGTTCAGACATAATTATCTTAATTCTTTATCAAATTAGCAATAGAAGCAACCATCATACCCAAGGTACTAAACGTAGTAGCATAACCTAATATATTACCAATGTTATTTCTCTTCTTCTCCTTACTAGGCACGATAATCTCACACCCCGGTTCAATCTGTTTCTTACCACTACCCTTAACCTTAGTAACCTGACCATTCATGTAAACGATGAACTTCTTACTCTTCCTTGCATTATCAGAACAGCCACCGGCCTGATTCAGGT